>VOFJ01002792.1_pt1 | contig 233920 bp, 304 predicted proteins | sample 5384081 | NCBI WGS metagenome assembly VOFJ01 (sample SAMN12384729, study PRJNA508395) | human gut metagenome | isolation source: healthy gut I | host: Homo sapiens | reverse complement strand
GCTCCCGAAGTATACTTTACGTAATTTCGTTTCATCTTCTTTCTTTTGTTTATGCTACAAATGTACATTTTATATTTTAAAGTCATGCGGAAGAAGAAGAAACTTATAGCAAGTTTAGTCCTATTTCAAGGGGAATTAGCTGCAAAATGCACTTAAAAATGTTAATTAAAAGTATTCTGAGGCAGGGTTGATTTAATTAAAAAAAAGGACGTTCCCAGGGAAAAAGGGGAAATTAGGAACGTCCTTTGAATAGAGTTAGCGAAAAGTCCGGTCTTTCGCAAGTGCAGACCTTTCCTCTCTTCACTAAAATAAACTAAGGACTATAGTGGGGAAATCCTTAGTGGGGAAAAACGACTATCAGCTTCTTCACAGGAGCGCATAATCGCAAAGTAGTCGCATTCGGTACTTATTCCATCAATGATATTTCTACACCATTAGAAATTCTTTTTTGTACCGATGAAGCAACATATTTTTTAGAATATCTTCTTATAATATCTTGTTAATAACTTTGTTTATTCGGCGATACAGATACTCACACGATTTTCTTCCGGTGCTTTATATGGCTGAACAGTGTCTCCTTTGGAATCAACCATAATTCTGTCAGTGGTTATTCCTTTTGCCTTCAAAGCATCCGCAACATTGCCTGCGCGTTTTTCAGACAACGACTTGTTGATTTTAGGATTGCCTGTATTTACATCGGCATAGCCTGTCACTTTAACCTTTGCAGCCGGATTGTTTTGCAGATATTCTACCAACATATCTATTTTTGACTTTTGATCGTCTTGTATCTTCGCTGAGTTCAAAGCAAAGAAGATATCCTGTTTCATTGGCTGTACTACAACTTCTTTCTTCGGCTGTGGCTGTTCTACCACGGGAACAGGCTTCGGTTGTTCCACTACTACAGGTTCTGCCTCATAATATACAGGTTTAGTTTCCGTATAGCCTTTACCGAATTTAATATTCAAACCAATGAGAGCATTGAACTGCCAGTCAGCATTTCCTGCCTTCTTTGAGTTGAACTTGTCGGACAAGACATTTGCATTACCTTCGATGTTGATGGACAAGCGATCATTCAGACGCAGATTACATCCTAAACCCATGCGCCCGGCAATGAGAAACTTTCCGTCCCGCCAAAGATATTCCATCTCATAGGTTCGTGTATCCAGTGCATTCGCCTCATCGTTATCAAAGCCACGATTTAATCCTCCTCCGAGAAAGACATAACCATTGAATACACGTTTGGGATTAAAACCACAAAACAATGTACTTAAGTCAGAGATAATATCTGCACTTCCTTGTAGATATTTTGTATTGATAGTCTTGCTGAGGAGATACCCATCTTCCCTTTGCTTGCCATCCACTAGCTCCAACTCGTACACGCCATGCCGGGGCAAACCCTGATAGCCTACATTAATGGCGGCAGCTGGAGAGATAAGATCTGTGAATTTAGCTTCTCCAACTGTATGAGCTCCTCCAGCTTGCATCTGTATAAACCAATGAGGCTTAAATACCATTTTACCTTCTTCCTTTATTCTGTTCTTGAGCAGAAACAAATGTTCCGACAAACAACAAAGCAAATACAGCTAGCCACAATTTTCTTATATTCATGCCTATCTCCTTTCTTCTTTTATTAATAAGAGAGAGCATCCCTCGGAAAAAGGGAGATGCTCTCTGTTTTGAGCTCTTTTTCAAATCGAACTTCCGTAAGATGATAGAATTTACTCACTATTGAACTTCGGAAAAGAATACTACTTTTAGCTGGAATAGTTAACTTAATAATGTTATTACTATTATAATTAGCAATTTCACCCCATCTTGATTCAGCAATTACTTTCACATAGATTACTTCATCTTTAAAGAATTCGAAATCTTGACCTACAGCAAATTGGACCTTATTAGGTGAGTTCTCAACAAATTCCAAATATACTGTTTCAATCTTCTTACCGTCTTTATCTACAAATTCGTAAGTAGGTTCAGACAAGCCATAGAATTTAAGAGGATCCACATCTTTCAGCAAAGGCATCTTTAACTACAGCACCGTCTTTCCACATTATTCTATTATCCTTGTCTTTCCAAACAAATCCCTCAGAAAATGTCATAGGTGATATTCTTATCAGATAGTACTATTGCACGAGTTGTAGGAGCAGTCCAGGTACCACTAAGATCAGTCATATCGATTGTACCTACAATCTTAGTATACTCTTTACCACCAAATGTAATTGTGGCTACAATTTGAGGTTGTTTAGCACCAGCTTCATATGCAGTTTTGTCATATTTCAGAGTAGTTGGTGAGCTATAATCCAAACCTTTCGCACCATTCTTCACAACATCCAGTTTCACAACTCGCCCATATCTTCAATGGCTTCTTTCACTTCATCATAATTAGTGAAGAGTTTAGAAAGATCGAAGTTTAAGTTGATCGTCGACGGTTTGTCAGTCTGGTCAAACGTCGGAGTCAATATTACGAAATTATCACTAGTCCAGAAGTGATCATCTTTTGCAAGTTATCAAATTTAGGATCAGCAATAATAACCTTCTCTTTAACAGTGATTTCTCTTTCATCTGAAGAATATACTGCTTCAATATTGTATGTTCCAGCAGGTGCTTTTTCTGCAATCTCAACCTTTAATGTATGAGTGTCATTATCAACTACAAATTTTACATTAGTTGTACTCTACTGTAGCTTTTACCAGTCAACTGTTCAAATTCCGACTTCGTAATAAGAACCTTAGGATCATTGTAAATTGTGCTTGTAGCAAGTTCTTTAGTGCGAGCATCTTTTAGCCCATGCAAGTTTGATATCTTCGTAAGCAACTGTAGCTGTTTTCTTTTTAAAATGTAATAGTTACAGTACCCAAATCTGTTGCTATTTCCTCCTACAAGGTAGTAGGCTGTTGATTTGGCAAAAGCAAAAACAATACCTGTATTAGGGGTTTCCAAATAGCTGGGCACACCATATTTCTTTAAGGTTACAATACCTGCCTTATCTATTTGAAGTTTGTCTGTATTGGTTACAGTATACTCCATTGAAAATTTGCTAAAAGTCAACATCCTGCGAATTGGCTCAAATCTTTTATATGTAGGTGCTCCCACTCGCTAGAAGCTTCACTTGTAAAGACTCCAATTGATGTTACCCTACCTTTTGAATAATCCAGTTTTGAGGTATTGTCATCATAGATAATGCCACCATTCTGCACGCCTGCATCAGTCAAAGCGACTTTCGCATCAGACAAATAGTAAGTACTCATCTCTACCGAAGTAGTTGAGTAATGCTAGTCTTGTACGGAGAAGAATAATCGTCATTGCCAACAGCATTTTTACTATCGATTGTCAATGCTACAGATTGGCTTCCTACAGCGTCACCGGCTTTCATTGTTACCTCGATCACACCAGCTTCCAATACTTTCGCAGATACAAATTGAATGCACTGCTGAACGTATACAGTTGACCATCGAATCCGATTACATAATCCTCAAGATCTGTATTCGTTTTGATAGCAGATGCCGGAGAAACACGGAATCTAACTTTAATATTTCTCGCTCTTTTTGATACAATCTCATAGTCTGCTTCTTTATTTTGCTTAGCATAAAAAGAAATGAACTCTTCGGTGCCATCCATACTAGACGGAATATAAACTACATTCTGAAGAATCTTACCAATCGCATCTACGTCAAGATTAAGTTTAGCTAAGTCTGCTTTCACTTCCTCGATACTGAATTAATAGCTGTTACTTCATTATTAACGTATGACTTTAAATTTAATTTTGTCTGATCGATAAGCCCATTCATCTCAGAAGTAGTAGCAAAAGCTACCAATTGTCCCTGAATCTCTAATATTTTATTAAATGCCGCAGTAATTTGATCAGCGTTGGCAGAGATACTTCCTTCCAATAGCGGTAGTTGTCTCGCAATCTGCAACTTCCACTGTTCCAAATCAGCTAATCTTTGGAAAAACTTCAACATAGTTAGCATTATATTTCACTATAAATGCGTCATAATCCTTTGTTAACTCTTCCAATTTAGTATTAGTAGTTGCCAAATCATTCGAAACAGCTGAAATTTCAACCATCAATTCTGCCTTCAGTGTTTGATTGCACTGATACGTACTTGTTAACAGTTCCATCATCTTTCAACAGCATCTTGCAATGCTTTCCGAATAACTGATCTAAAGTAGATTTAGTATATTCAGCCAACTTGGCATCTACAAAATCCATAATAGAGCGGTAATCTTTTGTAGTAGTACCCAAGAATGCAGTCACTTCTTTCTCAAATTGCTCCAAAACAAAGATTTTTTACCTTCTACCTCTGAAAGTCTTGATAACTGTTGTTGAAGTTTGACTATATTTTGAGCATTAGCATCAATTGCCAGATTCAACGCTTGTTACACGTATTAAATTCCTGTGACAGTTCACTTACCTTAGTTTCAGCGCTTTCAGTTCTTCTTTAGTAGCATGCTCTGCATTAGCTTGTTCCAACTTCTTGTTCGTTTCAGCCAATTCATCCTGCACAACTGTAATCTGACCCTCTAAATCGGCTTTCAGTTCTGCATTCGCATCATCTATTTTCTTAGATAACTGATTGATCTCTTCCGTCAATTTAGCGATCTCACTTAGCATCAGCTTTTCCATCCACTAATTGCTGTAGCTTTTCAGCCTTGTCTTTCAGAGCATCAATATCGCTCTTGTTTGCATTGCTTGTAGCTGTAATAGCATCAATTTTAGTTTGTAAAGCTGATTTTGCTTCTTCAATAGCAGCTTTCATGTTTTCTGCACTTACCGGATTATTCGATGTGATCTTATCAATCTGTTCCTGCAGATTTTAACATCATCATCGTAGTCTTTACAACCTACGAACGATGCACCGGTAGCAAGCGCCAACGCTCCGAAAAGCATCACCCCTAACAAATTTTTTTTCTTCATAACTACTTAAAAATTACATTAATAATATATTATTAAACACTAAGTTCAAATAATACTCGCCCGTTACTTCTTAGGTAACGGGATAATGCATTTTCCCACTCCGACAGAAGCGTCTGCGGGCCATTTTCAATAAATAAGTTATGATATTTTTAACCCCTGCTTTGGAGAGACGGCAGAGGGGAGGGAAATCTTTTGCAAAAATTAGAAAGCAAGGTGTGTTCTTCACAAAAAATCCGCAGTTTTGTTTGATGTGTTTCCTTTTTTTAGTTGTTTATTAGAAATAATATCTTTTTTGTTTGCATGTTTTCCAAAATATGTCCATATTTGCAGCGTGTTTTTCTTGCCGTTACCTAAGAAGTAACACCATATTTATCAGCAACTTATCTTCAAAAACGTTTTTCTAAAGGGAGAGAAAACCGTTGCATTAGCCTCATCAATTTTCTTATTCTTAAAAGGTTTCAGATAAGTCTCTGTTACTGTGATAGATGAATGTCCCATAGCTTCTGAAATGATACCGGGATGCACTTCACTATAATATGCCATCGTAGCCCATGTATGACGGGCAGTATATGAACTTAAGTCAGCAGTCAATCCTAACACTCCTTTCAAAATCACCAGTTGGCTATTAAAATAACGAAGGGCCAGCTGATATTCACGATACGCTTCTTCTGTTCCTTCCTTGCTGGCGATCAGCGAAAAAAGATAAGGAGAGGCAGGATCAGTATTCATGTATTGCCTGATCAGTTTCATTGCTTCGGGCAGAAGAGTTACGGTCAGCATTCTGCCGGTCTTTCTTCGGCGATAAGTCAGGACATTCCCTTCTATATCACGCTTCTTCAAGTAAGCAAGGTCTACGAATGGAATGCCGCGAAGCATAAACATTAATAAAAAGAAGGCACGTGTACGTTGTAAGTCTCTGATTCCGGAATAAAGCTGATTCGGCAGCTTTGCCATCAATCGTTCCATATCCTCTTTGTCCAGTGCACGTTTTCTGTCAGCCCTCGTCCCTGTATAGACATAACGAAAATGATGAGGCACATAAGGAGCAAGATGTCGGTCAACCGCTCGGTTATACACTGCACGTAATGTGCGCATATAGGTGGAAACCGTATTCCAGCTACAATCTTTTCCACGTAAATACGTTTCGAAATTTTTTTAGAAACTCCTGATTCACTTTCCGAAAAGGAAGATTTCCACTTCCGTGGAATGAAATGACGGCTCTCATACTACTCCTGTAAATATGGGCGGTCCCATAATTCCCACTTTCCCGCAGCCCATCGGCTACGTCTTTCATGAATGAAATTAAATTCCCCATTATTATACGAATTTAAATGATACTTAAAAGGCTGTTTTAAGAGGAAGAAGATTCCCTTTCCCATGCTTCTTCCATAACACCTTTTCTTACTATTTCCCTAAATCTTAAAAGACAAAGATAGGGATATATTTGTTCAAAATCCCAAAGTGCTATTGGCGCGTGTGACATTTTTGTATATATATTAAGTTTTATATGGGGAAGAATTATCATCAATGATATGCAATAAAAAGGGACGTTCCCAGGGAAAAAGGGGAAATTAGGAACGTCCCTTGAATAGAGTTAGCGAAAAGTCCGGTCTTTCGCAAGTGCAGACCTTTCCTCTCTTCACTAAAATAAACTAAGGACTATAGTGGGGAAATCCTAAGTGGGGAAAAACGACTATCAATCGCTTCACAGAGACAGATACCCGCAAAGTAGTCGCATCCGTTACTTACGTATCGGTTGAGCAACATGATTTATTCAGCAATACAGATACTCACCCGGTTTTCTTCCGGTGTTTTGTAGGGCTGAACAGTATCACCTTTGGAATCGGCAATGATTCTATCAGGAGTTATTCCTTTTGTTTTCAGAACTTCTGCAACATTAGCTGCACGTTTTTCGGACAGTGTTTTATTGATCTTAGAATTTCCTGTATTAGCATCCGCATAGCCAGTCACTTTTACCTTGGCAGACGGATTCTTCTGCAAATATTCTACCAACATATTGATTTTAGGCTTTTGGTCGTCTTGTATCTTAGCCGAGTTCAAGGCAAAAAAAAGATATCCTGTTTCATTGGCTGTACTACTACCTCTTTTTCTAGGTTGTGGCTGCTCTACCACAGGAGCAGGTTTCGGTTGTTCCACCACGACCGGTTCCGGTTCGTAATACACAGGCGGGATTTCTTTATAACCTTTGCCAAATTTAATAGTCAAACCCACCAAAGCATTGAACTGCCAGTCGGCATTTCCCGCTTTCTTCGAATTAAACTTGTCGGAAAGAACATTGGCATTACCTTCTATATTGATAGCCAAACGGTCATTCAAGCGCAAGTTGCATCCCAGACCTAAGCGCCCGGCAACAAGAAACTTTCCTTCTGTCCAAAGATAGCCCATCGGGTAACCGGCTGCGTTAATTGCAACAGCTTCGTCATTGTCGAAGCCACGGTTAAGACCCGCTCCGGCAAATATATAGCCATTGAATACACGCTTGGGATTGAAACCACAAAACAGCGTACTCAAATCAGATACTATATCCACATTACCTTGAAGATATTTATATTTATAATCCTGCCGTGGAGCAACCCAACTACCTTTAGCCTGCCATCCGCTAACGCCTACACGAGCACTCCATGCGGGAGCAAACTGATAACCGACATTCAATGCAACTGCAGGAGATATAAGATCAGTGAATTTGGCCTCACCAACGGTATGCGCAGCACCAGCTTGTACCTGCATAAACCAATGGGATTTGAATTCCGTCTTACCTTCTTCTTTAATTCTCTGTTCTTGTGCAGAGACGGCTATACTGCCAAATAGCAAAAGAAAACGCTGCTATCCACAATTTCTTTTTATCATGCTCATCTCTTTTCTTTTTAAATAAGATATTTATTAAAGAAGGGTACCCTCTCTTATGAAGATACCCTTCTAAAACTATTTACAAGTTAATGTTAGTTCAAATCAGCGTATGAGCCTAATCCTTCAGGAGCAGCCAATGTACCCAAGAATCCTGTACTTGGCTTCGTATACTTAGTATCAGCTTTCTTCACATATACAGTGACTTCGTGAACTTGCTTCGTTGTTTGAGCCGGATCACCCATCCATGTATTCTCTATTGTTACATTGATTACAATCGGCTGGTCAACTGAACCAACAGCTGCACCACCAGTATTTTCCCCATTTCAGCAAACCAACTTCTTTCTCACCATTCTTCACAATAGAAGCATGTCTCTTCACAATGTCATTATTCTTATCAGAGAGCTCATAAGAAACCTTAACCTGATGCATCTTGAACAGAGATTTTCCACTTTCTACAGTATTCAACTTAGCCCAAGGAGCTTTTTGGCTACCATCATACATCAGCCCATTGGTAGTTTCACCTCTGTGTGTATCATACAGCTTAATGAAACGATAGATTGGCAGATAAGCACCGTTATCCCATGTTGCTGTAGGAGCTTGGTTCAACCAAATACCAAGCAGACGCATTGATCGGAGTATATGCTACCGGGTTAGGGAATACAATATCAAATTCTTTGGACTCTGCACCAGCAGATACATAGTTGTCAATTGTACGACCTATTGCAAAACTCTTTCTGTTACCTTGATACGAATCTTCTTATCCATCCATTCTTTCTTCAGGATTTGCAATTCATGTTTACCACCAACTAAAACTATCTTGGCATCAGTAGCTTCAATTGTAGCATCTGCTATAGCAAATGTCCAGTTACCACAACAAGGTGCAGGTTCTTTGAATCCATCTTCAAGGACAGCCTTCATCAAGAACGGTGTATCGTAGTCTCCTGAAGTAGGTTGACCATAACCCAGCATATTCTCTGTACCATTCCACATAGATGGATTATATACCCAAACATGCTTAGGATCTTTCACTACCAACGTAGTAGTAATAGTGAATGAACCGTATTCAGCCACTTTATTGGTTGTAGCATACTTGAACTTAATTACATAAGTACCTGCATGCAATGCCGGTTTCAATCCGAAGTAGATATAGTTATTTAAAGTAGTAGCCGTTCCTGAAACATTAGAATAATCAATTCTCAGATTCTTGCTATCATCAGCTGTCAAACTCCAACCAGTGAATTCTTCACCATCTTTCTTAACCTCAACTACAGGATTTGCGCCATAGTATTCAACAAACTTCTCTTTGCTTATTTTCAGCTTATTGAAGTATTGGTCAAAGTCAATCTTAAGACCATCTACCTTATACAGATAATCTAACTCACCAGCGGTGTCCACGTGTTTGAAAGGAACTTCCTGATCCAATATTAAACCACCACCATAGATGGGTGAACAAGCAAGCGTCTGAGGAAGCAAATCTTTATTAATAAAGTCTTCTGTCAACTGTTCGTGTTGTGTAATCTTTATTTTCAGCAACTTAGTCATTACAAAGACGCCATCTACGTACATTTGAACTTTCAGAACAGGTTCACGGTCAATAGCGGTCATCCTGTTGATTAATCACAGAGATTGTACTTCCATCAAGTTTCAGATATCTGAAAGTCTGATCAACTTCTCCTAAAGGATTTGACATCAATTCATATTTGAATGTAACGTTTTCGAATCCCAGATCAGTCAGCAAATATTGACCTTCCTTTGCATTAAACCCTGTATTGGTATGGAATTTTGTAGCAATCCCTTTCAATGTATATATTCAAATCCAAAGACTCAGTATATTTCAGTTTCAACAAAGGCTGGATAGCTGCCACCTTTAGCATTTACTAATGCTTGGTCTACTTTACCGTCTTTCGTTACATCTGCCAACTTATAAATTGCAGTCAATTCAGTCAGAACCTGAGCTTCCTGATCAATCACTGCAGGTCTGTCAGTTCCCTTAAGCGGCATAGCAATAGTTGTTTCTTGTTGTTCAACTACCATACGTTTTTGCAGCAACATAGTCAGACACTACATTAACATTTTCAGCAGCACCTAATTGTTCATTTTGTATTCTTAACTACATAAGCAAGCATGTTAGCCTTTACCTAGACTGTTTTCTTTTACTTCACCATATTCATCTGCTTCAGAGAATGGTTTGCCAACAAGGATTATTATATCTGCTAACCATAGTTCCATCCTCATTGTATTCAGTAAACATCTTAAATGCATTCTGATTCTCTGCATTATCACCAGCAGTAGCTTTTTACGATCAATTTGCCACGATCTTCGTTAGGAACAACTTTAGCAATAGGTAATCCTATTTCAGTAACAGCTTTAGTTGCTACTGTAGCTGTTTTTTCGACAAAACTTACTCCTGTGTAATACTTAGGATTAACATTAGCCGGATTCAGTTTGTACTCAAATGTAGCCCATCCATTAACCAAAGTCGCATCTACAACCTTATTAGAACTGTTATATTCATATACAGGAGCTGCTTCCTTAGAGTTCTCATCATAACCAATAACCGGCAAAAATACTACATCTCCTAATTCTTTATGAATATTAGAAGGTAACATGTACTAAAGAAGAAACAAAAAGTAGCAGAGTATTTATAAACTGTAGCAGAAGTCGCTTCACCAGCTTCATTCTTCAGATTACTGAAAATATAGTAATCTCCCATATCTGCAACAGAAACGACTCCTGGGATAACCCAAGTCATATCAGTCTTGTTTTCCGGCTTCACTTCATTCTTGTACCAGAATCCGTCTTCACACGGAATATAGGTATCACCGTCTTTACCTGGAGTATTCGGCTGTCCCTGGCTTCTCCCGGTTCACCTGGATACCTGGAGTTCCCGGCTCGCCCGGAGTGCCCGGTTCTCCTTGATCACCTTTATCACCTTTAGCCTTGAACTCTGTTTTTCTTGCCATCCTGATACCAGTATCCGTCATCACCAATTGTCCATTGAGTACCATCTTTTCCGGCATCACCATTTTTGATGGTAAAGCTCTTACCGTTGCTCAATGTTACTTCCACACCACCGATAATGTTCTCAACTTTGTGATCACAGATCCCCCCCCTTCGATCAGCTTGTTGATTTCCGCAATAGCGTTGGCATTTTCGGTTATCTTCTGCTCTAACCGATCGATATCGTCATCGTAGTCCTTACAACCTACATATGAAAAATGTGGTTAGCGCCAATGCTCCGAAAACATCACTCTAATAAATTTTTTTTCTTCATAACTACTTAAAAATTACATTAATAATATATTATTAAACACTAAGTTCAAATAATATTCGCCCGTTACTTTGTAGGTAACGGAAACAGCCTGTAGCTACTTCTGAAGAAGCGTCCGAAGGGTAGATTAAAAACATAAGTATCAAAATATATTTAACCCCTGCTTTAGAATAGTAGCAGAGGGGAGGGAAATCTTTTGCAATAATAAGAGAGCATGGTGTGTTCTTCACAAAAAATCCGCAGTTTTGTTTGGTGTATTTCCTTTTTTTAGTAGTTTATCAGAAAAAATATCTTTTTTGTTTGCATGTTTTTCCAAAATATGTTCATCTTTGCAGCGTATTATCTCCCCGTTACCTACAAAGTAACAGGCTTTAATTCAAACAATTACCTACCGAGAAAGACTTCCTAAAGGAAGAGAAGACCATTACATTCGCTTCATCAATTTTTCTTATTCTTGAAAGGTTTCAGATAAGTCTCTGTGACAGTGATAGATGAATGTCCCATCGCTTCTGAAATGACACCGGGGTGCACCTCACAATAATAAGCCATCGTAGCCCATGTGTGACGCGCTGTATATGAACTCAGATCCGTAGTCAGTCCCAGCACTTGTTTCAGAATCATCAGCTGATAATTAAAGTTACGCAATGCCAACTGGTATTCCTTATATGCCTCCTCCGTTCCTTCCTTTGCTGGAAATCAACGAAAAGAGATAAGGAGAAGCAGGATCGGTATTCATATGCTGTTTGATCAATTTCACCGCTTCCGGCAAAGAGTCACAGTCAGCATTCTGCCTGTTTTCCTCCGACGATAAGTAAGGACATTTCCGTCTATATCATGTTTTTTTCAGATAAGCAAGATCGACGAAAGGCATACCACGCAGCAAAAACATTAATATGAAAAACCACGAGCACGCTGCAATTCCTGTTTCCCGAGTGCAACTGTTTCGGAATATCTTTCATAAGACGTTCCATATCCTCTTTTTTCCAATGCACGCTTTTTATCAGCACGTGTCCCCGCATAGACATACCGGAAATGATGCGGTACATAAGGTGCAATGCGTCGGTCTACTGCCCGATTGTACACAGCTCAGCGTACGCATATAAGTAGAAACCGTATTCCAGCTACAATTTCTTCCACGCAGATACGCTTCAAAAACTTTTCAAAAACTCAGAGTCACTTTTCGGAAAGGCAGATTCCCTTTCATTGAATGCAAGGATTGCACTCATGCTACTCTGTAAATATGGGCGGTCCCATAATTCCCCTCTTCCTGTAGCCGTCGGCTACCTTCTTCATAAATGAAATTAAATTCCCCATTTTTTTACTGTTTAAAATGATCAATAAAGGCTGCTGCAAAAGAGAAGTGAACCCTTCTCCACATTCCCCCGGCAGTGCCTTTTTTTTTCCTATTCAATCATAAAAGATACAAATCTATTGCCACATTTGTTTGATGTAACCCCAAAAAACATTCGATACCAGCTCACAGCCGATCATTTTTCTCCAAAACATTTGGCTATCTGGCAAATAATTCGTTACTTTGCACCGCTTTCGCGCAATCGCTGTCAAGAGAAGAGATACTTGGTATGTTGCGTTTGTAACGATAAAAACAATTTAATAATAAAACAATGGATTTAATTAAAATTGCAGAAGAAGCATTTGCTACCGGAAAACAGCACCCGAGCTTCAAAGCAGGAGACACTGTAACAGTAGCATATCGTATTATCGAGGGTAACAAAGAACGTGTACAGTTGTACCGTGGTGTTGTTATCAAAATCGCCGGTCACGGAGACAAGAAACGTTTTACTGTACGTAAAATGTCAGGAACTATAGGCGTAGAAAGAATTTTCCCAATCGAATCACCGGCTATCGATAGCATCGAAGTGAACAAGGTAGGTAAAGTTCGTCGCGCTAAATTGTACTACCTGCGCGCTCTTACTGGTAAGAAAGCTAGAATCAAAGAAAAAAAGAAAGTTAACAAAAAGAGCTGAACTCTGACGCCTCGAAATAAAAAAGGGAAAGTTCCGGCAACGGGATTTCCTCTTTTTATTTCAAAACCAGCTCTCTCTTCCATACTTTGTCATAGCGAGCATTTGAACATAGTGACACCATCCTGCCGGTATAGTGTCACTATACCTACGGATACTGACACTATGCGATCAGGATAGTGTCACCATCGCAAAAAATCTCTATTGTTCGATTGACAACAATAGAGAAAGCGGAATTCAATGTCCCATTTTTACGATTTACATTATTAATAAACAGAGAAAAAACTGTGTTTCAGACAAATTATTGCATAAAATCACCTATAAATATGCAATATACAACTGTTTTTCTGCATAAAACCAAAGCAATATGCAAGTTTTAAAGGATTAAAAAGTGGTTTTGGTTTTAAAAGGAACGAGGCGTTGGTTTTAAACCAACGGAATCTTTCTTTAAAACCAAGTTCATTTTACCCACCGAATATCACAAACTCATCTACTTTCAGACGATTTGAATTCTATTTCAACTCCTGTTCCCAACATCCAACAAATATCATTTTGTTACCTAGAAACAATATTCCCAAACAACACACTATTAGAAAGGGTACAAACAGATCAAATGAACAGCAAAAACACGATATATACAAGCACTAAAGAGAACCATGGATGCAAAATTTATCGGTTATTCATAGAGCGGACCAGAATTAATGTTTTTTTAGCAACCATAGACGCATAAAAATGTTCTAAAGTCTATTTCGAAGAAAAGATTCGTTTTTCCATATAAGTACCTATCACCACCTACCTCCCCACTTTATATATTGAAAAATAGTACATTGTTTTGTTTTTCAATACATAATAATTTTTTTTTGAATAAAAGAGTGCAATCATGAGAGTATAGCCAAAAAGTAAAATAATTGAGATGTTAAAAAAACGTATAGATATGGCAAAGATTCAGAATGAGACTGCTTATAAAGCTGCAATGGAAAGAATAGAAGAACTTCTTCCATTAGTTGATGATGACACTCCCTTTATCTGACAAAAAAATCTTTATTGAACTAGATTTATTGTCAGCACTTGTAGAGGAATACAAGGATGAGTATTATCCAATAAAAACTCCTTCTTTGGTTGATATCATGAAACTTCGTATGTATGAAATGGGACTCAGTCAGGCTAAATTATCAGAATTGCTTGAGTCAGTCCTTCCCGTATCAGTGATTATTTTACTGGCAGAAGCGAACCAACCTTAAAAGTAGCTCGTGAAATTAGCAAAAAATTGAATATCGATGTCAATATTGTATTAGGGGGTATAAGATTCTTTGTTATTTTTCAGCATGCCTGTAAAACCAAAAATCCCCGGAAACTCAACGCCCCCGGGGATCCAATTACCTTTATTATTAAAAAATGATATTATTCTTTCAGATCTTTTTTACTCCCAAGCCAAAGCACTGGCACCCTAGTACAGCAGCATCAGAATCTTTCAGTTCGAAACAAGCAATTTAGTCTTGCCTTTGTATATATTCAGGATATTATCATCGATTGTTTTCTGAATCGGTTTCATAATAAATCACCCGACTTAGCCAAACCACCGAACAATACAATTGCTTCAGGGCTAGAGAATGCAATAGCGTTGCCAAAGCCTCACCTAAAATATTACCTCAGAATTCGAAGATTTCCTGTGCCAGTTTATCACCTTGTACAGCTGCATCATATACATCTTTTGAAGTGATGTTTTCAGCAGGAATATTACGAAGCAAGCTTGCATCAGTACGAGCAGCCAGGAATTCACGAGCAGTACGAGCTACACCGGTAGCCGAACAGTAAGTTTGCAGACATCCCTTACGGCCACAACCGCAAAGACGACCATCGCGACGGGCGATAACGTGTCCCAATTCACCTGCAAAACCGTCATGACCATACACCATCTGACCGTTGATAACGATACCGCTACCCACACCAGTACCCAGTGTAATCATGATAAAGTCTTTCATACCACGGGCAGCACCGTAAGTCATTTCACCGATAGCAGCAGCATTAGCATCATTGGTCAAAGCAGTAGGAATACCCAGTCTTTCTTCAAACATAGCAGCCAACGGAAGAATTCCTTTCCAAGGCAAGTTCGGAGCAAATTCAATAGTTCCGGTATAATAGTTACCATTAGGAGCACCGACACCGATACCTCTGATTTTATCAACACCACCATTAGCAATAATCAATGGAAGCAAGTTTTTGCATACTTCGTCAGCATATTCTGCAGCAGTCGGATAGCCGGCTGTTTTAATCGAGCTACTGGCAATAATAGTTCCGCGTGCGTCTACAATCCCAAAGACGGTGTTTGTTCCGCCTATGTCAATACCTACTACGTAGGGTTTCTCCATGTTTGAATTCATGATACTTTATTTAAAAGGGTTAGTTAATTATAAAGTTTACTGCACACAAATTACGTAAAGAAGATTGAGTCTACAAAATGTTTTTTTCAAAAAGTTCACTCTGTTTGCAACTTTTCGTATCTTTCATGCGTCTAATAGTGAAAAATAAAAAAAGAAAAAAAGAAACTTAATAAGGGAAATTGTGATAAAACTAACAGACATTAACAAGACCTACAACAACGGAGCACCTCTCCATGTACTCAAGGGCATCAATCTCGACATTCAGCGAGGTGAGTTCGTTTCCATCATGGGAGCTTCGGGTTCGGGCAAATCTACTTTACTAAACATATTAGGAATACTCGATAACTACGATACCGGGGATTATTATCTGAACAACGTACTTATCAAGGACTTGAGCGAAACGAAAGCCGCCGAGTATCGAAACCGTATGATCGGTTTATTTTCCAGTCATTCAACCTGATATCATTCAAAGGATGCCGTAGAAAACGTGGCACTTCCCCTTATTTTATCAAGGTGTAAGCCGCAAAAAGCGAAATGCACTCGCTCTGGAATATCTCGACCGGCTGGGACTAAAGGAGTGGGCACACCACATGCCAAATGAAATGAGTGGCGGTCAGAAACAACGTGTAGCCATCGCCCGCGCATTAATCACCCAGCCGCAGATCATCCTTGCCGACGAACCGACAGGTGCTCTGGACAGCAAAACTTCCGTAGAAGTAATGCAGATATTGAAAGACTTGCATCGAATGGGAATGACCATCGTCGTCGTAACCCACGAAAGTGGTGTTGCCAACCAAACGGACAAGATCATCCATATCAAAGATGGTATTATCGAACGGATTGAAGAGAACCTCGACCACGACGCCTCTCCATTCGGCCAAAACGGAATTATGAAATAAGTAATAGGTAATAAGTATTAAGTATTAATTCCATGCGGTCACAGCGCAGCCTAATACCTATTACCTATTACTTATTACCTATTACTTATAACTTATTACTTAAAATATATGATTGATATTTGGCAAGAAATATATAGTACCATTAAACGCAATAAGTTGAGGACTTTTCTCACCGGATTTGCCGTCGCATGGGGAATATTTATGCTCATCGTCCTGCTGGGAGCCGGCAACGGACTGATTCACGCGTTCGAACAGTCGGCTTCGGAACGGGCCATGAACTCCATCAAGATTTTTCCGGGGTGGACCAGTAAATCATACGACGGACTGAAAGAAGGAAGGCGGATACGACTGGATAACAAAGACTTGAATACGACCAATAAGAATTTTCCGGATCATGTCATCAAGGCCGGAGCAACCGTATATCAGGGAGGTGTGAACCTTAGCTTCGGACCGGAATATGTCAACCTGAATCTTTCCGGAGTATATCCCAACCATACGGAAGTGGAAGTAGTAAAACTTTTCAAGGGACGTTTCATTAACGAAATCGACATTAAAGAACGACGGAAAGTAATTGTACTCCACAAAAAGACTGCCGAAATCCTGTTCGACAAAACACATACTGACCCCATCGGACAAGTCGTGAATGCGGGCAATGTTGTCTATCAGGTAGTAGGTCTTTATAATGATAAAGGAGATAGCGGAGACAGCGACGCTTATCTTCCGTTCACAACCCTGCAAACGATTTATAATAAAGGAGACAAGCTGAATAACCTCATCATGACCACCAAGAATTTGGAAACAATAGAGTCTAACGAGGAATTCGAAGCCCACTACCGTAAAGTGATCGGCGCCAACCAGCGTTTTGACCCGACCGATCATAGCGCCATCTGGATATGGAACCGTTTCACCAATTATCTGCAGCAACAGCAAGGATCGGCGATGCTTCGTATTGCCATTTGGGTGATTGGCATTTTCACCTTATTAAGCGGAATTGTCGGAGTTTCGAACATTATGCTGATTACCGTTAAAGAGCGTACCCGAGAATTTGGCATCCGCAAAGCGCTCGGAGCCAAACCGCTTTCTATCCTTTTGGCTGATTATCGTAGAGAGCGTCACGATTACCACCATATTCGGATATATAGGTATGGTTGCAGGCATCGGAGCCACCGAATGGATGAACAATGCCTTCGGAAACCAGACTATGGATAACGGTATATGGTCCGAAACGGTATTCCTGAATCCAACGGTTGACATAGGAATTGCCATCCAAGCTACACTCACATTAGTAATAGCCGGAACATTAGCCGGATTGTTCCCTGCCCGCAAGGCAGTCAGCATCCGGCCGATCGAAGCACTTAGAGCCGATTAAAGATTATGAGAATAGACATAGATACTTGTGAGGAAATCCTCATTACCATCACAAGAAATAAAACAAGAAGCCTGCTGACCGCATTCGGTGTATTCTGGGGAATCTTCATGCTCGTGGCGCTTATCGGGGGCGGACAGGGCATTGCAGGATATGATGCAAAAAGAACTTTGAGGGATTTGCCACCAACTCCGGCTTCCTTGCCGCCCAAAAAACGGGAGAAGCTTACAAAGGATTTCGTAAAGGACGCTGGTGGGATCTGGAAGCCATCGACATCGAACGCCTCCGCTCGCAGGTAAAGGATGTGGAAGTCATCACCCCTTCCGTTGCCCGTTGGGGATCCAACGCTATTTATGGAGACAAGAAATACGATTGCAGTGTGAAAGGATTATATCCCGACTATCTCCATATCGAATCACAAGAAATGGCATACGGGCGTTTTATCAACGACGTAGATATCCGTGAAGCGCGTAAGGTCTGCGTTATTGGCAAGCGTGTTTACGAAAGCCTGTTCAAACCGGGAGAAGACCCGTGTGGCAAATATGTACGGGTAGACGGCATCTACTATCAAGTCATCGGCATGTCTTCTTCCGAAGGAGATATGAACATACAGGGCCGTGCCTCCGAGGCTGTTACCCTTCCATTCACCACCATGCAGCAGACTTATAACTTGGGCGGACAAATTGATGTAATCTGCTTCACCGTCAAACGAGGAGTAAAGGTTATCCGATGTACAACCCCAAATGGAAGAAATCATCAAGGCAGCACACTATATTGCTCCTAATGACAAGCAGGCGCTTATGTATCTGAACGCTGAAGCAATGTTTTCCATGGTGGACAACTTATTCACCGGTATCCATATTCTGATCTGGATGGTAGGTTTGGGTACCTTGCTGGCAGGCGCCATTGGTGTATCGAATATCATGATGGTGACAGTGAAAGAACGCACTACAGAAATCGGCATACGCCGTGCCATCGGTGCACGCCCCAAAGACATCCTGCAGCAAATCTTATCTGAAAGCATGGTTTTGACAACCATCGCCGGTATGTTCGGAATTTCTTTTGCTGTCATGGTGCTGCAACTGGTTGAGATGGGAGCGAACTCCGACGGAGGAGATGCCCATTTCCAGGTCAGCTTCGGACTAGCAGTCGGAACCTGCGCCCTGCTGATCGCATTAGGTATGTTGGCAGGACTGGCACCTGCTTACCGTGCGATGGCTATCAAACCGATTGAAGCGATCAGAGATGAGTAGAAGTGGAGAGTTGAGAAGGGAGAGTTGAGAGTTAAATGAAGAATTAAAAATTAAACATATATATTCAAGATGAAAAAGTATCTGAAAATCACATTATTGGTAATTATTGCCATAATCCTTGTCGGAACGTTCGTATTTCTTTATCAGAAATCCAAGCCTAAAGTGATCGTATATGAAACACTGGCAGCAGAAGTCACGGACCTTGAAAAGCTACTACAGTAGCCACCGGAAAGGTAGAGCCGAGAGATGAAATTTTAATCAAGCCTCAGATTTCCGGTATTGTAGACGAGGTATTCAAAGAAGCGGGACAGAGCGTAAAAAAAGGGGAAGTGATCGCGAAAGTCAAAGTAATTCCCGAACTCGGACAACTGAACTCCGCAGAAAGTCGTGTCCGCCTGGCAGAGATCAATGCAAAGCAGGCCGAAACAGACTTTACCCGTATCAAGAAGTTATATGAAGATCAGCTTATCAGTCGTGAAGATTACGAAAAAGGAGAAGTAGCGGTAAAGCAGGCACGGGAAGAGAATCAGACTGCCAAAGATAATCTGGAAATTATAAAAGAAGGAATCACTAAAAACAGTGCTTCATTCAGTAGCACCATGATCCGCTCTACTATTGACGGATTAATTCTGGACGTACCAGTGAAAGCCGGTAACTCCGTAATCATGAGTAATACATTCAACGACGGTACTACCATTGCTACGGTAGCAAACATGAACGATCTGATTTTCAGGGGAAATATTGACGAAACCGAAGTGGGTCGCATCCATGAGGGAATGCCGATTAAACTGACGATCGGAGCTTTACAGAATCTGACTTTTGATGCTATTCTCGAATATATTTCACCGAAAGGAGTAGAAACCAACGGAGCCAATCAATTTGAAATCAAAGCTGCTATCACAGTTCCGGATACCGTGCAGATTCGTTCCGGCTATTCTGCCAATGCAGAGATTGTGCTCCAGCGTGCCAGCAAAGTGCTGGCAGTACCCGAAAGTACGATTGAGTTCAGCGGTGACTCTACATTTGTGTATATCATGACGGACTCCGTACCACAACAGAAATTCGAACGTACACAGGTGACTACCGGAATGAGTGACGGTATCAAGATTGAGATAAAAAAAGGTGTAACCGCTCAGACCAAGTTACGCGGTGCTGAGAAAAAGATAAATAACTGACATCCAATGAAAGTAATCAATAAAATGATGGCAATCATCCTGTTGAGCGGAACCGGTATCGGTTCTGTTCAAGCACAGGATACCACTCCGCAGACATGGACTTTACGGCAATGCATCGACTATGCCATCGAGCATAACATCGACATCCGCCAGACAGCCAATGAAGCCGAACAAAATAAGATTAGTGTAAACACCGCTAAATGGGCACGTCTGCCGAACTTAAATGGTGGTATCAGCCAGGGGTGGAGCTGGGGACGTACAGCTTCTCCGAAAGATAATTCATATAGTGATACTAACAGTTCCAGTACGGGAGTGAACTTAAGTACTAATGTACCTCTCTTCACAGGCTTACAATTATCCAATCAATATTCCCTTGCCAAGCTCAATTTACAGGCTGCTATCGAGGACCTGAATAAAGCCAAAGAGGATATTGCAATCAATGTTACCTCTGCCTATCTGCAAGTGCTTTTCAATCTGGAATTGAACAAGGTAGCACAAAATCAGGTTGAGTTAAGCAAAGATCAGCTGAAACGTATCAAAGGACTGCATGATGTCGGCAAGGCTTCACCGGCGGAGGTAGCTGAAGCGCAGGCACGTGTAGCACAGGATGAGATGACAGCCGTACAGGCAGACAATACATATAAATTGTCACTATTAAGTCTCAGCCAGTTATTAGAACTGCCTACACCGGAAGGGTTCGTTCTTGAGAACCCAAAAGAAGAACTGAAATTTGAACCACTAACAGCTCCGGATGACATTTATATCCAGGCGATTGCCTATAAGCCCGGCATCAAGGCAGCAGAATATCGCTTACAAGGTAGTTTAAAAAACATTCGTATCGCTCAAAGTGAATTCTACCCCCAACTTTCTTTCAGTGCAGGGCTAGGAAGCAGCTACTATACACTCAACGGTGAAGCAGAATCCGGTTTTGCCCGTCAATTAAAAAATAACCTGAGCAAATCTATTTCTTTCAACCTGAGCGTTCCGATCTTCAACCGTTTTAGCACTCGTAATCGGGTACGCACTGCCCGCCTACAACAGTCAAACCTTGCTTTGCAACTGGACAACACCAAGAAAGTTCTTTATAAAGAAATCCAGCAAGCCTGGTATAATGCAGTAGCTGCAGAAAGTAAATATAACTCCAGCGAAGTTGCAGTGAAAGCCAACGAAGAATCTTTCCGCCTGATGAGTGAGAAGTTCAATAACGGCAAGGCTACCTTTGTGGAATACAATGAAGCCAAACTTAATCTGACGAAAGCTCTTTCGGATAAACTGCAAGCTAAATACGATTATCTGTTCCGTACTAAAATACTGGATTTCTATAAAGGAGAAATCATAGAATAGAACAGATTTCCGGCTATTTATCAAAAAGCCTTAAAAAATAGAATACATCGGAAAAGTATTCTATTTTTAAGGCTTTACTCATGTTTTCAAACTTCACAAAAAACACTTGTTATTTATGTAAGAGATTTCTAAAACATATCCACCGGTTCATCCGTTACTATAGAAAGAACCAACAGTTATGAAACATATTATCATCGCAGTGATTCTAATAATTAGTAATGTATTTTTAGGAATTGCAAAACCAATGAAAAGTCAAGCGGAAATTTATTTTGCAGGAGGATGTTTTTGGGGAACCGAACACTTCCTGAAACAAATCAGAGGAGTAGAAAGTACTCAGGTGGGATATGCCAACAGCACCGTTGCCAATCCCAGTTATGAACAGTGTGTTCGGGCAAGACAAATGCTGCCGAAACAGTGAAGGTTGTTTATATGATCCGGAAGAAGTAAATCTGAGTTTATTGCTCAACCTCTATTTTCAGACAATCGACCCGACCAGCCTCAACCGACAGGGAAATGATCGGGGTACACAGTACAGGACCGGTATATATTATATCAATAAAGCCGATCTCCCCACCATCAATCAGGCGATCCAGGCATTAGCCACTCAATACAACAAACCGATTGCCGTTGAAGTGGAACCGTTGACAAACTTTTATCCGGCAGAAATCTATCATCAGGATTATCTGGATAAGAATCCGGGCGGATATTGCCATATCAATCCGGCTTTATTTGAAATGGCACGAAAAGCGAATGCTCCCAAGCCCCCAACTTATCAAAAACCGGACGATGCCACTCTCCGTAAGAAATTATCTGCCGAACAGTATGCAGTGACTCAGAAAAATGCCACAGAGCCGGCTTTCCATAACGAGTTCTGGAATGAACACCGCCCCGGCATTTATGTAGATATCACTACCGGAGAACCGTTGTTTGTTTCCACAGACAAATTTGATTCCGGTTGTGGATGGCCCAGTTTTTCCAAACCGATTCAGAAAGAGCTGATCGCAGAGAAGAAAGATACTACTCACGGAATGATACGGACAGAAGTACGCAGCAAGACAGGAGATGCGCATTTAGGACATGTATTTACAGACGGGCCAAAGGACAAAGGCGGATTGCGGTATTGTATCAATAGTGCTTCGCTGCGTTTTATCCCGAAAGAAAAAATGAAAGAAGAAGGATATGGAGAATATCTGCCGCTCATTAAATAGAACAATCTAGTAAACAGCACCGGTTTCAGACAGATACAATAAAAACGGCGGATTCCCTCGTTTGGGTAATCCACCGTTTTCGTTTGTTAAAACCTTAAGAGAGAAAGAGAATTTCACAATCCCGGTATTGTTATCTTCCGGCAAGCAGCAAGTCTGCTTTCATCTGTCACCGGAGTCTGTATATTCATAGCCCAGTTGCCGGCTGATTCTTCAATCCATTTATAGTCATTCCACTTGTAGTTCATATACGCGATCGGCATATTAGCATCATTCAGTTCATAAACACTCTTTTTTCTACAGAATCATCATAAGCTCTGTAAGAATTATTCCAACGTGCATATACCAATGTGATTTCATTAGAAGAATAAGTATAATCGATCTTGAAATACGGAATCCATTTTCAGTGGATGAATCCCACTTGAAAGCTTCTTTGCTGTTACTTCTTTTTTGATCATCATAAGTAAAATCATATTTCATGTGACGATAGAGAGAACCATCCAGTCTGTAAATCACCTTCGAAACAACAAGATCATCTACTTTCTCTTCATTAGTAATGAAGTTATTGTCCTGTGCTTTCAACTCTGTATTAGCGATACCGGCAACTACCATTGCCACTAAAACCATCATTCTGAATAATACTGTAGTTTTCATAATTGTATATTTTTTTATTAGTTCAACATTCTTTTTTTGTTCTTCTGTTTATTAGACGGAACGTCTATATATGGAATGGTTGCAACTATCTGAACTTTTTTTTTTCATTTTCTTTTGTTGCCCGCCTTCGAATATATAAATGCAATGGGCATGCCAAAAAGATAAATACTTAATAGTCAGCGGAAAGAAGAAAAACTGAGATGTACGAAAACGAACAGTTGTACGCTTGTACGCTCATAAGCGGACACACTAATAAAAAAAAAATGACTGCTTATATCTTGTTGAACAGAATATTATCTACCTTTGCAGCCAATAACTTATTAAAGGCAAAAAGATGAAAAAAGAACAGCAAAAAAAAAGTATTCTTCTTCTATCAATCGGAGGAGGCTTGTTTATCTGCCTTATCAGTATCTATTTGAGCCGCAATATGCTTCTGCAAAGCATAACTAACAAGCGTACGACTCATATCGAACAAACATACGGACTGCAAATTCATTATCAGAATCTACAGATGAAGGGATGTAGCGAAATTACTCTGCAAGGGCTTTCCATCGTTCCCGACCAACGGGATACCCTTCTTACACTACAATCTGTCAATGTCAGACTGAATTTTTTGGAAACTGCTGAAAGGAAATATTGAAGTCCGCAACGTCCACATGAATAGACTGGCAATCGCTTTTATCAAACGGGACAGTGCAGCCAACTATGATTTTCTATTCTCCGGACACCACCCGGAAGCAACTACAGAGCCGGTCATAGAAACCAATTACGCCCATCGCATCAACCGAATATTAAACTTAATATATGGTTTCTTCCCCGAAAACGGTCAACTGACTCAACTTAATATAACCGAACGGAAAGACAGCAATTTCGTAACAGTCAATATCCCCACCTTTACAATCGAAAACAATCGCTTTCAGTCCACCATCAAGATAAAAAGAAGATACGCTGACTCAACAATGGAAAGCAGCAGGAGAGTTGAACAGAAAGGTACATACCCTGCAGGCAGAACTTTTTGCCACAGAGCAAAAGAAAGTTTCACTACCGTATATCAACCGCCGTGTTGGAGCAGAAGTTACTTTCGATACCTTATATTATAGTATGACTAAAGAAAATCGTACCGAAAAACCAACTGCAACTTGACGGTACGGCGAAAGTAAGCGGACTTGATGTATTTCACAAAGCACTCTCCCGAAGTGATCCATCTGGATCGCGGACAACTCACGTATCAGATGAATATCGGCAAGCAAACGCTGGAACTGGACAGTACGACGACGGTATTATTCAACCAAATAAAATTTCATCCTTATCTGCGGGCAGAAAAGAATGAAAATCAATGGCACATCACTGCTGACACAGATAAATAATGGTTTCCGGCCGACGAACTATTCAGTTCTTTGCCCAAAGGCTTATTCAGCAATCTGGAAGGTATAAAAAACAAGTGGTGAGCTGGCTTATCATTTTCTGTTAGATATCGATTTTGCCCGACTAGACAGCCTTAAGTTTGAGTCCGAATTGAAAGAAAAAAGATTTTCGGATAATAGAATATGGTGCAACATCTCTTTCAAAAATGAGTGAAGAGTTTGTCTATACCGCCTATGAAAACGGAATACCGGTCAAAACATTTCCTGTCGGACCTTCATGGGAACATTTTACTCCTTTGGACAGCATTTCTCCATTGCTGCGGATGTCTGTCATGCAAAGTGAGGACGGAGCTTTTTTCTACCACAAGGGCTTTTTGCCTGATGCGATGCGTGAAGCTTTGATTTACGACCTGCAAGTCGAACGTTTCGCCAGAGGAGGCAGCACAATTACCATGCAGCTGGTAAAAACGTATTTCTCAACCGGAACAAGAACTTTGCCCGCAAATTGAAGAAGCACTCATCGTATGGCTGATAGAGACAGAAAGGCTGACTTCTAAAGAACGTATGTATGAAGTTTATCTGAACATAGCCGAATGGGGACCGCTGGTTTATGGTATTCAGGAAGCCTCTGCCTATTATTTCAACAAACGCCCTTCGCAACTCACGACCGAAGAAAGTATTTTTCTGGCTTCTATTATCCCGAAGCCTAAACACTTCCGCAGTTCCTTTGCGGAAAACGGACGGTTAAAAGAGAATATGGAAGGCTATTATAAGCTGATTGCCGGACGCCTCGCCAAGAAAGGGTTAATAAGTGAAATCGAGGCGGATAGTATCCGCCCCGATATCCAAGTTACGGGCGACGCCCTGAATAGTCTAGTCGGCGAAACGCCGGAGTCCAGTTCTCCTACCGCTGAGGAGCAATAATTTATTAATAAAGGAATAGGTTTTATCTTCTTGAGCTGCTTCCTCTTTCTGAAGAACGGGAAGAAGAACCTCGGTTGCTGTTGCTTCTCGAACTTTCTGAAGATGAGCTTCTTTCTGTTGATCTGCCGGATACGTTCCCTCTGCTGGAACTACTGCCGGAATTGCTGTTCCTACCGAAGCTGCTGCCACGGTTTGTGCTCGTACCACTACTTGTCGGACGGCGACTGGAATTCGAAGACCTTGAATTCGTTTCCGGACGACGATTAGAATTCGAGTACTTGTACTCGTTCCCGGACGACTTCCTGAATGACGATCTCCTTCACCTCTGTTGTGGCCTCTGCCCGGAGTTACTTCCTTGTTCGGTTTATCATTTCTGCCCGGAGTGGACGGTCTCCTTGGAATAGACGGTCGTTCATTGACCGAAGGTCTTTCAGAGTTGGAAGGTCTTCCGGAAGTGGACGGCCTGCCCGATGTAGATGGTCTGCCTGAAGTGGACGGTCTATGGTCCGTTTCAGGACGAGGACGGGAAGTATTTCCCGGACGTCCTGATGTATTAGGCCGTGACGTTGTTCCCGGACGTCCCGAAGTACCCGGTCGGGTAGGTGCATTATGCGGACGAACGGAAGTGTTCGGACGGAAACGTACAGAACCGAAGTCTGAACGACGATAAGAATGGAATACCCGCTGATCTCTTACCCGATATGGCGTAGGATAGTGCACAAGATTATTATATCTTCCCCGATAATAACTCACATGATGAATATGCGGACGATAATGTGCACCACACAGTAAGTCCGATAATGATAAGGTACACCAAAATAAAATAAACTACGATTTGGATAATTGATATAAATCCGGAAACTCCATCTTCCTCCGGTGACATAAATGGGACGATAGAAATACTCAGCTCCCAGGAATCTGCGGTATTGCGCATCGCTCAACACCCAACGAAGATCATCGTTGCGAATATCCAGCGCTTCATAGTAATCATCCAATGCCCACTCATCACCCCGTACTACATAATCCATAATATTACGAAGCGAATAAATGAAATCATAGTTAATCTCATACACGTCATTATATTGGGGATTATTCAGGTCCAGTTCGTATGCCATCTTATCAGTAAGGAAACGTGTCTCCTTACGTACCTTGCTGGTACTCATTCCCGCCATTACAGTGGTACTGGCAGTCACGACTAACAATATAAATAGAATTCTTTTCATGGTTTCATTCTTTTTTAGTTACGTCCGCTATCGTAAGATTCCGCAAACTCCCTCATCTCTCTTTTTGTCCATCTCAAAAGTGAAAACATCCGTCAGTATGGAGAAGTTCTTCTTATCTGCGATTTTCGGATAAAGTTTCTTTATCATATTCTTTTTTATCTGTCTGAAAAGTACACATATCCACCAATTTACGGCATTGGGCACAAGTGAATCCCGAAGGAGGTACAACTTCATCCAGCATCCTGGTACGGTCAGACTCAAAAGATTTACCTCTATACTCATTGAAGAAACGGTCAAAATCGGCTGAACTCATAGCTCTGGGCCGTACATATCCTACGTCTCCCGGTCGTTGGTCACCGTGGTAAGCCTGGATATATTCCTTCATCTTGTCACGGTCAAAAGACGAAAAGAGCTTATTGACGACCGAAGCAAAATTTTCTTTATCCACAATTTGCGGATACATACGTTTCATCACAGTCATCTGGGCATACGAACCACTTTATCTGATCAATGATCTTTCCGCACTGGGCAGAAGTAAAATTGCAATCCAACAAAACGTCATCTATATATTTAATCTGCTCATCAGACATGATCACCATCCGGAAATCACTAAGAAAACGATCAAACTCATCACGCATCATAAGTGTTCTGCGACGGGGACTTTCTTCAACCGAAGGTGTATTGGTTACAATAACAGAAGGAGGCATCACAACCGGAGACACAGAACGACTTCTCCCATAACCTTTGAATGTATCCATACCGACCACTTCTTTATTAATAAACTGAACAGTTATGGTCATAGGTTCCGAAGTCAGCACTGGTGTTCCATTATCACGGTGAAATTCCCACTCCTCCATATCCCCATTAAAACGTCTATAATCAGGTCTACCCAAAACTTTTTTCAACACTTTGTTGGGGCATTCCCTGATGTATTCCCATCACTTGTTTGGTAGATACATAACTAGTAAAGCAGCTACCGAGTATTACCCACAACGCGAAAAACAGGATTATATGTATATTTTTCATAACCGTATCGTTTTTAGTGAACTAATGTATGATCAGCGTCCTTCGTATTCCTTGATGAAGTCGTTCATTTTGGTCTTGTTACTGGAGAATGTAAGAGTACCGATCACTGTAAAGAAAGCCTCTTTATCTACAATATTAGGATACATCATTTTCATAATCTTCAGCCGTTCATTATCAAAGGTATAGAATTTCACCAGTTGAAGACACTGCTCCGATGTAAAATCAGAGTTCGCCAATGCAGTTGTAATCAACCCCATACGATCTTTTTCCAAAAAGGCTCATTCTTCACACTATCAAAGAACTTCTTGAAAAGTTGGTCATTCATCACTCTGTCGTAGCGGTTATAGTCCGGACGGTGTCCACCCTGACCGGTTCCCGGTCTTCCGGGTCTGCCCGGACGGATATCTCCACGTTCCTCTACAATAATATCTTTTTACTTCGTTTCCGTTAAAAGTAAACGCGGTCATTATACAACCGTTCTCCTTTCCATACACGTTCTCCCCGGGCGAGTCGGGCGGGAAGCGTACACTTCAATGGTATAATTTCCCGGTTTCAGATTGGCAACGAAACAAGTAGTAGTAGGGATAACACATCTGCCTTCCGCCAAAATAAACAAGAATCGGAGTATCTCCGCCATCAATTCGGATTCCGCTGACAGACTGCGCTTTTAAAGAAAGGGCAGCGAGCAAAATACAGAAACTTATTATTATCTTACGCATAGCTTATCTGTTTTTAAAATTATTATCTTTAACTGATATCACAAAAAATAGGGTGAGAAAAACTCCCCACCCCAATGATTCTCTCTATTCCTGCATAGGGGATTTCCCTATTCTGTTTAGGATTCTGCCAAAGTGATGCCGTTCTCATGCAAAAGAAATCAATCGTTTCTTATACAAGTCACCTACACCTTTCTTAAAAGTTTTCTTGCTGACACCAAAGGTATCGTAGATATCCTCCGCAGGACTTTTATCGTTCAGATTGATCCGTCCGCCATGTTCCCGAATATACTCCAACAGTGTCTTCGAGAAATCATCGACTTTCTCAAATCCCGGTTTCTGAAGTATCAGGTCCACCTTTCCATCTTCGCGTACCTGTTTCACAAACGCCTTCATCTGCATACCGGTCTCCAATGCACGGAATATTTCATTTTCATACAGCAATCCGCTATACTTATTGTCTATAATCGCTTTGAAACCCAAGTCCGTCTTCTGCCAGATCAGGATATCCACTTCCGCACCGGGTATAATCGGGCATATCTTTCGACAGGTAGCGTTCTACCTTCGCCGAAGCTACAATACGATAACTTTCCTCATCCACATGAGCATGGACCACGTAGGATCTTCCCACCTGCATTTTCATCTTCTGCTCACTGAAAGGTACAAATAAGTCTTTCATCAATCCCCAGTTGAGGAATGCCCCGAACTGGTTCACCCAAGAGACTTCGAGACAGGCGAACTGCCCTACCTGCACCAACGGAGTCAGTGTAGTGGCAATCAGTCTTTCGTCAATATCCAGATAAAGAAATACATTCAACATATCCCCTACCTTACAGTCTTCGGTACATAACGGGTGGGCAGCAAGATTTCCCCTTCATCTCCTCCGTCGAGATATAAACCGAAATCGACTTCCTTTACCACTTCGAGCTGGTTGAATTTTCCTAATTCGATACTCATACTTTTATCTATTTATTATATAACGAACAAAGATAAGAAATAAAAACGAGACTAAAAAGCAGAGCTCAGAAAGAAGGTTGTAAAAGAGCGATTTATGCGATAATCAGAGAAAAGTGGAGTCAGGCATTTTCGTTGAAGAGGCTAAGGTTGTTCCGAACTCTTAACGAACAAACATGACCAAGCTGCAAGCGGTTCTGATAAAAATCGTACTGTCGTACTCTATCCAAAGAGTATTTTACCAGAAATCTTATATGTTCTAAGCCTTGCACAACCTTTGCCCTGCAACGTAAACTACCGCCTCATAAAGACACACATAATTCTGTAAAAACAAGCATCCTGTGAAACGAATTGGCATATCATGGTTGTTATTTTGCGAACATAACAGTCTGCGATATATCTTATCGATTTATTTCTTGATTCAAATAGTTTTTGTAATTTTGTAAATGAACTAAAGAAACAGCAGCAAAAGAAATAGATTATTTAAAGACATATAGCATAACTTGCGGACTATTATTTGATTCGGTTAAATCTGGTAAATTAAACAAGGAATCTAAAATATTGGTCGAAGCAGGTTTGTACCCTCTAAGGGCGCAGACTGTTTTACCTATTTTGATTCCGGGCTTACCAGAGCCTAACCGAAAAAATAGAGAAAAGATAGTGTTGCGTCCTTTTTTTTTTTAGGCAACCGGAACATCGATAATCCGATAAATATCGGTTAATTAAATTAATCAACTATGACAAAACAAATTAAAGTAATTCTGAAAATAGTTAGAAATGGAAATGGAGTAGTAATTACTCCGGAAATGGAAATTATACGAAAGGTGATTTTTTATGTTGAATTATTAAAGTAGGATATTATGAAAACATTTATATCGTGGATTATTGCCAATTTTGAAGGAGTTATATTTTGCATTATTTTTTCGATAATAGCTATATTTCTATTTAGTAATCCACCAATAAAAGACGATGGAACAATAATCTCACACAAAGGGCTACTTGAGCTTCTAATACTATCTGCAGTTTTTATTGGAGGATTAACCTTACAAACGAAAAAAATGCTGGTGTAGGAATAATAAAATATTTGCTGATAGTAGCCTTTCTCATTTGGAGACCTGGCTTAGATGATTCACTAATACAAAATTTCCTAAGTTGGACTTTCCTCTGGATATTATTTATTGGAAGTAGTGTAATTGGACTTATATCTGCAATCTACGCATTCTTAAACTTTGATGATGTTGTTTCTCTCCGAATGCTATATCGTAACAGCTGTGTATCTTTATTTGAAGCAAACTGGCTATATACCATTGATCGATTTGCAGGTCTTTCACTCTCAATATTTTTAAATATAGGTTGGGGTTTATTATGATATTAAAACTATAGCGTCATGAACAATATTTTAGACAAATCATTAGATTCTCAATTTGATAAAATTGAAAATCTTACGTGGTTCCCTTTGGGTGGGGAAAGGTTATAAATGTGCTAAACGAAAACTCTTAGTAGTTGGTGAATCTCACTATCTCAATGAAGATAGTGATGAAAATAATGAGAAAAGGAGAGAATTACTTATAAGAGATAAAAAAACACACTAGAAATTGCTTATATGAGGTATTAATTAATAAATCTTGGTCTAGCAAAACATATTCTAATATAATGGAGGCCTTGTGTGACAGGGGTATTCTATCAGATAACAAAACTGCATTATCGGAAATCGCATACTATAATTTCATCCAAAGGCAAATGGATTATTCAAAAAGATACTAAAGAACGTCCCAATATTGATGACTATAAAATTGCTTGGAAATGTTTTCTGCACATAATTGACATATTACAACCTACAGACTGCATTTTTGTTGGAGTTGAGTCAGTGACTTTATTTGAAGAAATAATGGATAAATATGGAGTTCAGTATACTGGCATTGATGTACTGAAAACTCAATGACGCTTATCCTAAGAAAACCTCGATTAGATTGGACTCAAAAAAAATAATATCAATATTATATTCATCAAACATTCTTCTTGCTATTTTAGTCCCGGCAAGTGGTATGATTTCTTGAAACAACAAATACCGGAAGCTATAGAATGGCTAAATCGGGTTTAGAAAATATAATTATAACTACGGCATATCCCTTTATAAAAGAGGCTGCCGTAGTTTGGGTACAAAACTCCATTCTCTCTGATAATTACTCCTGCTGTCGTGAGAAATGCGGACTGATAAATGATAAGGGAGAGTTTATTATACCTCCGATATATGACAATATAAAATATAACGGAGGAGCAAATATAGCTGTCAATATTGGATTTGAAGAGCATAAATCATATGAAGAGTCTGGAAAATGGGGCGTGATCGACTTGAATAATAATATTCTGATCCCACTAAAATATTCGGAAATTTATCTGTGGGAGAATGGTCTGTATGCTGTAGAATTTCTAAAAAAATGGGGAGGTATTGATATATCCGAAAAGATAATTATTCCATTCGAATATGATTGGATTTCGTGGTCAGATCAATATGGATGGATTCAAGCTCTCCTTCAAGGGAAATATGGGAGCATTACCATTGAAGGAGAAATAATGATCCCATTTATATATGATGAAATGCTATGCTGTGGAGATGCCCAATTAATTCCGGTAAAACACGGGAATCAAGCTTATTATATAGATAGGAATGGACATAGAGTTCTACTATAGTTTAAAAAAAAAAATAGATACAATTACTAATCTTATTTTATGGCAAAAGGCTTATTTGACAGATATATTTGGTTGATAGACACAATTTATCGTGCTGGAAAAATTACATTTGAAGAAATTAATAAGCGCTGGTTACGCACCGAAATGAGTAACGGAGAAGAAATTCCATTACGAACATTCCATAACCACCGGAAAGCGATTGAAACAATGTTTGATATCAATATTGAATGTAACAAACGATCTGGTTACTATTATTACATAGAAAATGCCGATGATATTGATAAAGACAAGATAAAAAAATGGTTACTTAACACCTTTACCATAAACAACTTAGCTAACGAAAGCCATCGTCTTAAACAAAGAATCTTGTTTGAGGATATCCCCTCCGGAAAAACAATATTTATCCTCAATTATTGAAGCAATGCTGGAAAACCGGATTATTGAGATTACTTATCAGAGTTATTGGAAAGAAGAAGCTAATACATTTACAATTGAACCATTCTGTGTGAAAGTGTTCAAACAACGCTGGTATATCATAGCCCGCAGTCCTTATTATGATACTATAATGATTTATGCGCTCGATCGTATTCAGAACTTACAAGTTACGGATATAACGTTTAATTATCCATCAGATTTTGATCCACAAAGTTATTTTGAGTTTAGTTTCGGTATTGTCGTAGATGAAATTTGTAACATTGATAAAATCCGAATTAAAGTATATGGCAAAAAATGTCAATATATTAAAGCTTTGCCCCTTGCATCACTCGCAAAGTGAAGTTGAAACGACCAAAAAGCTATTCCATTTTTGAGTATTTATTAAAGCCGACCTATGATTTTTGCCGAAGAACTATTATCGCATGGTGATGAAATAGAGGTATTGTCTCCAACATCACTCAAAGAACAAATTAAAGAGATTGTAAAAAATATGAGTAGATACTATAATTGAATAGTATTTGCCTATTCTATATTCGTACAAAGTTGTTTGATGAAATGCACAGAAGTTCAGCACAATTACATTGTCGCCAAATCATTTCCAGCAACTTTCCATATCTCTACTTGGTGGTGTCATTCATATTGATACAGGAAAGTTTCTTATCCTCTGCAAAGATAATCTATTTTAGGCACATCCCTTTCACCAAAGGGATATAACTTTTTTTGTTATCAAACAAAACTATTTTCAATGAACAATCATCCGATTAAGTCGTTATCTTTGTAGCGGTAATAAAAAAGCAAGAACAGATTATTCATCTTTAAACATATATAATTATGGAATTTTTAACCAACGAGAAACTTTACGATTGTAGGAGCAGCCGGAATGATCGGCTCCAATATGGCTCAAACAGCTATGATGATGAAACTCACTCCGAATATTTGTCTATATGATCCTTTCGCACCCGCTCTGGAAGGCGTGGCAGAAGAATTATATCACTGCGGTTTCGAAGGCGTGAATCTGACTTATACTTCCGATATTAAAGAAGCATTGACAGGAGCCTCTTATATCGTATCTTCCGGTGGTGCAGCCCGCAAAGCAGGCATGACCCGTGAAGACTTGTTGAAAGGAAATGCTGAAATTGCCGCTCAGTTCGGTAAAGATGTCCGCCAATACTGTCCGAATGTAAAACATATCGTTGTCATCTTTAACCCTGCTGATATCACAGGATTGATCACACTGCTATATTCCGGTCTGAAACCATCCCAGGTTTCTACACTGGCAGCACTGGACAGCACCCGTCTACAGAATGAACTGGTGAAATATTTCCATATTCCCGCTTCCGACATTCAAAACTGCCGTACGTATGGCGGACATGGAGAACAGATGGCCGTATTCGCCTCAACTACCAAAGTAAAAGGCGAACCGCTGACTGATTTCATCGGAACTACCCGTCTTCCGCTGACAGAATGGGAAGCATTAAAAGTACGTGTCATACAGGGTGGCAAACATATCATCGATCTTCGTGGCCGTTCTTCTTTCCAAAGCCCGGCTTATCTTTCTATCGAAATGATCGCTGCCGCAATGGGTGGACAACCGTTCCGCTGGCCTGCCGGTACTTATGTTTCCAATGGTAAGTTCGACCACATCATGATGGCTATGGAAACTTCAATAACTAAAGACGGCGTCACTTATAAAGAAGTGGCCGGATCTCCTTCCGAACAGGAAGAACTGGAAAAGAGCTACGAACATCTGTGCAAACTTCGCGATGAAGTGATTGAAATGGGGATCATCCCGGCAATCAAAGACTGGCATTCTCTGAATCCCAATATTGACTAACCAGTATCATTAATATAATAAACACCGGAACTCAACGATATTTTTCCGTTCGAGTTCCGGTGTTTTTCTTTTACCATTACTGCTTGTCTGCAATTAATCCTACACTTTTGAGCACTCCGCACACACTCCCTTTACTACATAATTCACACTATGCAAAGTGAATCCTTTCGGTAAGTCGATAACCGGAATATGAATCTTTTTCCAAACAAAATGTCCGATGGCATTTCTCGCAATAAAAATGTGAATGCAAGTCTTTCAGGACACAGTTGCAGGAATCATCGCAAACGGCATACTTCCACGAACCGCTCCCATCGTCTATGCTATGTATGAGGTGATGAGACAAGAAGAGAGCGATGGTACGGGATATAGTCGATTTATCAACCGTATCCAGCAACGTTTCAAGATCCAAGCTGAGACACGGCACGCCCCGCTTCCATCATACTTTTCAATATGAGAAGTCTGATAGCCGTCGGCTTGATGTCTCTTTTTGCCAACTTATCCAGATAAACTTTTTTCTTCCATATTCTTTTTATTTTATCATTTTTTCTGTATCCTTACGGCATTCATGATAGCAATCAGTGCTACACCAACATCGGCGAAAACAGCTTCCCAAAGTGTAGCCAGTCCACCGGCTCCCAAAATCAATACCAGCAGTTTCACCCAAATGCCAGTGAAATGTTCTGCCATACAATCCTTCGTGTCAGTTTTCCTACCTTTATCGCTTCAGCCACTTTGGAAGGCTGGTCGGTCTGTATCACCACATCAGCCGTTTCAATAGCCGCATCACTGCCTAGTCCGCCCATGGCAATACCTACATTACTTAAAGCCAGTACCGGAGCATCATTCATACCGTCACCCACAAAGGCAACCTGGTTCTCCGTATGTTGGCGCAATTCTTCCAAATGCTTCACTTTTCCGTCGGGGAGCAGATCACCATAGGCTTCCGAAATACCCAGCTTCTCTGCAAAGTTACTAACAATACTTTGTTTATCACCGGATAATATCTGAATGTTTTTGAATTCCCAATGCTTTCAGGTTCTGGATGGCGATCCTTGCATCCTCTTTCAGACTGTCGGATAATAGCAGATAACCGGCATACTTGTTTCCTATCGCACAGATAACGATCGTATCTGTGATGGAAAGAAGTTCGGGTGGATATTCTATCTGAAATTTTGAAAAACAAACGCCCATTACCTGCCAAAACCTGAATTCCATTTACGGCAGCTTCCAGTCCGAGACCTGCATACTCCCTTACTGTCGGTTACAGAGGAAAGTTCGATATCCCGCTGTCCGGCATAATTCACCACAGCCTTAGCAATGGGGTGTGTACTGCTGCTTTCTACCGAGGCTATCATCCGGATTAATTCTTCTTCGGATACACCGGATTCACAGTTACAAGACTGCACTTCAAACGTACCTTTGGTAAGGGTTCCCGTTTTATCAAACACGACTGTATTAATCTTCGTAACAGCATCCAGATAATTTCCACCTTTAAATAAAATTCCCAACCGGGAAGCTGCCCCGATTCCTCCGAAGTAGCCTAACGGAATGCTTACGACGAGGGCGCACGGGCAGGAGATAACCAGAAAGACCAATGCCCTGTATAGCCAGTCATTAAAAAGTAAATAAGAACTGGGGGAGTGATCAAGGAATAAATAAACGGCAATAAAACAATCAGAACCGCCAGCCCTATCACAATCGGAGTATAAACACGGGCAAACTTACGGATGAAAAGTTCTGCCGGCGCTTTGCGCTCGGAGGCATTCTGCACAAGTTCCAGAATACGGGCAAGAGCACTTTTATCAAAAAGGTCTGATCACCTTGATACGGATTACTTTATCGGTAACAATCATTCCGGCAAGTACTTCCTCACCCATCCGGATACTTCGGGGGGACACTCTCGCCTGTCAATGCTGCCGTATTGAAAGCAGCTACCTCATTGAGCATCATTCCATCCAAAGGAACTCTTCCTCCTGTCTTTATTTCAATTGTTTCTCCTACTTTTACGTTTTGAGGATTCTCAATAATGACACGTCCATCTCTGACTACTGCCGCTTCTTCCGGACGGACATCCAGCAGAGCTCCGATATTACGCTTCGCCTTATCAACAGCCTTTTCCTGAAACAGTTCTCCGACGGAGTAAAAACAACATCACCGCTACTCCCTCCGGATATTCACCGATATAAAACGCTCCAAGCGTAGCTACAAACATCAGTGTAAACTCACTGAAATAGTCCTTATCCTTCATACTCTCCCAAGCCTCTTTCATAACGGGCAGGCCGACCGGAAGATAAGCCACGACATACCATATCAGAGAGAAATATCCTTCACGGAAGAAAGGTAACTCCAGAGCGTTCATGATGATTCCACTTATCAACAGGATAAATGAAAGTCCCACTTTCCCAATATTCAGCGAATATTGATTCTTTCTTTTCAATATGTTTTCGGGTGCACATTCGTGTGTATGTGCGCAACAACTACAATGTCCCATAATCATTCTTTCTTTTTTATCTGCTGCAAAGGTAGCGAATGATTCGTGCAACAAAGTTGCAAAAAGAAGACGCCACAGCCAATCTCCAAATAAATATCGTTCAAGGGATTGGCATATAAAGAAAGTTTCCTATTTTTGTATCTAAACAAAAAAAATGGGCACAGCCCCACATATATAAATGGGAATAAGTAATATAAAACAATTATATAGCGAATGGAAATCGCTTCAGCCTCTTAAGCCTGAGGACCTGAAACGTTGGAATGATAAATTCAAGTTAGAGTTTAATTATAACTCTAACCACTTGGAAGGAAATACACTGACATACGGACAAACAAAACTATTATTAATGTTCGGTGAAACTTCGGGTAATGCCAGCTTGAAAGATTATGAAGAGATGAAAGCTCACAAACGTAGGACTGGAAATGATAAAGCAAGAGGCGCAGGACAAAGAACGTCCGCTGACTGAAAGTTTTATTCGCGAGTTGAACCGTACCATCCTTGTGCAGGACTATTGGAAGAACGCCAAAACACCCGACGGACAAGACATCCGTATGCAGATAAAAGTAGGCGAATATAAATCACGCCCCAATTCCGTACTGACCGCAACAGGAGAAGTTTTCAGTTATGCTTCGCCCGAAGAAACTCCGGCATTTATGACGAGTTTGGTAGACTGGTACAACCTGGAAGCAGACAAAAGAATACTGACTCCTGTTGAATTGGCTGCGTTGCTTCATTACCGTTATATCCGCATTCATCCCTTCGAAGATGGCAACGGACGCATTGCCCGTTTATTAGTAAACTTTGTGCTGTACCGTTATGGATATCCGATGATCGTTATTCACTCCGAAGATAAATCCAACTATCTGAACATCCTCCATCAATGTGATGTAGAAGCAGGATTAACCCCCCTTCAGATGGTGCTAATGCCACTTTGAATGATATATTACCATTCGTCAACTATTTGAGCAGTTGCTTGATACGCAGTCTGACACTCGCAATCAAAGCCGCCAAGGGAGAAAAGCATAGAGGAAGAAGGTGATTTCGATAAGAAAAATAGCGATGTTACAGCGTAGATACTCAGATAAAGCTATCGAAAAAGCAGTCGTTCCGTAGAACAGGCAAGAAGTGCTTTTTTGAATTGGCCGTTTATGTGGAGCAAAAGATCAGTGGACTCCAAAAGCTATTTGACAGAACATTTATAACCAACACTCCCACTTGGAACATGGCTAGAAAAATAAATACACCCAATCCTGATGAGCCAATTATCCAGTCACACATTTTATATACTAAGTCAAAAGAGTATAGCTTTGTAGAGGATATCATACGTTTATCCAAGAAATCTCAGGTTGACTACTTTAAGCTAAAATATGATGCAGTAACTTTTCATTTTAATCATTGCCGATATGCAGGCGATAATACTTTTGATTTCCCATTCTGTATTTATATTCAATACTTGTCAGATGGATGTGAAGTAAAGCTGTGACATCACATCCGATTCTGTGAAACTGTCTTATAATCCGGATGTTTTGGCTGAAGAAGGCAAAGAATACATGGATACTGCTTGCAACGAACTACTCAAACTACTGTAATAAAAAGATGAATGATAATGCACCAGAAAACTAAATCAATAACTCATAATCCACCACATCCAGCCAACGGCCAAACTTTTAATTTTTCCTTCTCGAAGCAGGATACTTGCTTGAATCCGATTCAGCTATGCCGCCAGCGAAACAGTACACCTAGGCTTCCAACCGTTTCTCACTAGAGTTAATAAAACACTTTGTTATTGTCACTTGTCACTTTTAAAGGATAAGTTCCTTATTATTAAGGCAGTAATGGTGATAATAGGTGGTGATAATAAGGTGATAATAGAACTTTTTCTGGTTTCTATTATCACCTGCTTTTTAATAAGAAACAGGATTAACACGCTGATTAACAACTATAAAACAGACTATTCAGAAGCATTGGCAGCATATGTTAAAAGCTCCATTTTCAGCGTGAATGTGCGTTGTTTATGCCATATATACTTCATCTATGCCGCCTGCATTAAGCCATAGCATAGTAACCTTAACAAGCTAACAAGGTTTGACTAATATTTTAGTACGTTTCATGTATTCGTTTCACGTGCGTGGACCGTTCGGTTCACGTACATGAACCCAATAGATCACGTACGTGGACTGATGGACCCATGTACGTGAAATGACTTCTTCTTACTGACAGAATACATTAATCTAACCTACATAATAGCCTAATGAACGGTTCTCCTACTATTAATCCCAGGTGATTATCTTCCCCTTGTACGGATAAATGTTTGTGTATACTATAATAAAAGACAGGAGTTGCCTTAAGCAAACTTAAAGCAACTCCTGTCTTAACTATTTAAAAAGTATAACTGATTAAAGTTCCAGTTCTTTCCGATCATTGCGGATAAATTCCAGCAACCGTTCCACCGCCTCTTCTTCGGGTATGTTTTTCTCTACGCAAACTTTACCTTTATAAAGGCTGATTTTTTCCGCGTCCGGCACCTACATAGCCGTAGTCGGCATCCGCCATCTCACCGGGACCGTTGACGATACATCCCATGATGCCGATTTTCAAGCCTTTCAGATGTGAGGTAGCCGCCTTGATACGCGCAATTGTCTTTTCCAGATCATAAAGCGTACGACCGCAGCCCGGACAAGAAATATATTCCGTTTTAAAGTACGGGTGCGTCCTGCCTGCAAGATACCGAAGGCAGTAGCATCTACTACCGCATGACTCAGACTTCCTTGATTGAACAGGAAAATCCCGTCACATAAACCGTCAAAAATCAATGCTCCCATATCAACGGCGGACTTAATCTGCAAATCTTCCGCCTCGTCCTCCGCATAATGCTGGAAGAAAACAACCGGATTCTCCAGACCTTTCCGTCATAAGTTGATGCACCAATGCACGGTGCTCGCCCAGGCGATTCGGATGATTGCTCTGAGAAATAACCACAACTTCGGGATGCACCTTAAGACAGGCAATCACTTCATCCGTTTGCGCCATGTAAGGCATAAACAGGAATTTCAGTTCTGCACTGCACTCGCCCATCAACGGCAACTGCGCATGATTGAAAGCAGGCCATGTTCCGGCCTCCCCTTCCCATACATCGGCATCAAGGATATATTCCACTCCTTCTTCCCGCTGTTCGGGCAACGTTCTTCCGGCATAGATATAATCCGGAGTAAACTGCGGATTGACTTCCGTCTTCCCATCCATGCGGTCGGCAATAACGACAGGGAGATGTTCGCCCCCGATATTCCGCACTGCCTGCGTCTTGCGGCGCGAAGGAGAAAGATAATTAAATTCCGGTGCCTCCATACCCGGGATATACGGATGATCCTGCCTCAACAGAACATAATCCACCAGCTTGCGCGCTACGGGAATTTCCGCTTCGGGAGCCTCACTAAGCGACACACGAATCGTATCTCCCAATCCGTCACAAAGCAATGCACCGATGCCCAAGGCAGATTTTATACGTCCGTCTTCTCCATCTCCGGCCTCCGTCACTCCAAGATGTAGGGGAAATGACATTCCCTCCTGCTCCATCACGGCAACAAGCAAGCGGACGGTCTTCACCATCACCACCGTATTGGAAGCCTTGATCGAAATCACCACATCCGTGAAATGTTCCGCCACACAGATACGCAGGAATTCCATACAGGATTCCACCATCCCTTCGGGAGTGTCTCCGTAGCGGGACATGATACGGTCGGACAGGGAACCGTGATTGACTCCGATGCGGATAGCCGTATGATTCTCCTTACAGATATTCAGAAACGGCACAAAACGGTCGTGAATCTTCTGTATCTCCTGCGCATACTCCTCGTCGGTATATTCCAGTTTCTTAAAAAAGTACGCGCTGCATCTACATAATTGCCCGGATTGATCCGTACCTTTTCTGCATATTGAGCTGCTACATCGGCCACTTTCGGATTAAAATGCACATCAGCCACCAACGGAACCATATATCCCTGACTTCGTAGCCCGATATTGATATTCATCAGATTTTCCGCTTCCTTGACACCCTGCGTGGTCAGTCGTACATACTCGCCGCCGGCATCGACGATGCGTTTGGCTTGTTCCACACAAGCTTCTGTATCCATAGTGGACGTGTTCGTCATCGACTGGATACGAATAGGATTGGGGCCGCCCAAAGGTACAGCCCCAATATTTACTTCGGATGTTTCTCTTCGAAAGTAATTGAATAAATCCATTTAATTGGTTTTTATATTCGAACTTCACTTCTTTCAGTTCTTCGTTTGCCTTTACGATTTTCTTTTTCAGTCCTTCTTTGTAAGCAGCAAAAGCCTCAGCCAATGCGGCATCGCTCAATGCAAGCATCTGAATGGCAAGGATAGCCGCATTCATCGCTCCATTGATAGCAACCGTAGCCACAGGAATGCCCGGAGGCATCTGAATGATGGAGTACAGAGCGTCTACACCATCGAGCACAGAGCCTTTTACAGGTACTCCGATCACCGGAAGCGTTGTGTTGGCTGCGATGACACCCGGAAGGGCGGCAGCCATTCCGGCAGCAGCGATGATTACTTTAATGCCACGGCTACGGGCATTTTTGGCAAACTCTTCCACAGCCTCCGGCGTGCGGTGAGCAGAAAGGGCGTTCATTTCGAACGGTACATGCATATCATTCAGCAGTTGCGCAGCCTTCTCCATAACAGGAAGGTCGGACGTGCTACCCATGATGATACTTACAATTGGAGTCATTTTCATCTAATCTAAAAGTTATTACATACATTCATTTACCTACCACCTCCCCTACGGGGACTCCTCCTTCCAGCAGGAGGAGAGTTGGAGTTACTAACGACTATTTAGTCAGCTTCCATTAAGGCAGAAGTACTGTTTATTCAAATTCAGCCGTTGACCACTGCCTTGTATGCTTCGGCATCGAGCAGGTCTTCCGCAGCACTGGCATCAGCAGGCTTCATCTTGATCAGCCAGCCTTCGCCGTAAGGGTCTTTGTTTACCAGCTCCGGATTTTCTTCCAAAGCTTCGTTCTGTTCGAGTATCTCGCCTGCCAACGGTAAAAAAAGATCGGAAATGGTCTTTACCACTTCAATCGTTCCGAAAGTTTCTCCGGCTTCCAACGTTTCTCCTACGGTAGGAATATCAACGAATACAATATCGCCCAATTGTTCCTGTGCGTAATCTGTGATACCTACGTAAGCGATGTCTCCTTCTACGCGAATCCACTCGTGTTCATTCGTGTACTTCAAGTTCTGTGGAAAGTTCATAATAATTAGTTTTTAGGATTTATATTGTTTTTAAAAATAAAAATACTCTGAATATAAGGTTGTACGCCGGATGGAGTATCAAAAAAGAGCAGACCAGCCCGACTACAAAACCGGAAAGGACCTCGCCCAAGGTGTGATGCCCCAGCACAATCCGCGCCGAGCCCAATATGCCTGCAATCAGAATAAACAGGCACAACCACACTACCGGATTATAGCTGAACAGCGCACTGAACGAAACCAGTCCGCCGATAATACCGCCCATCCCCGCCATGTGTTCGCTCAGTTTCCATTTCAGATTGACCAGAATGCAGATGATCGATATCACCAGGGAAACAAAAATGATTCCGGTCATATACCAGGGAATATTCAGTTTCCGCATCATCAGCAGGCAGAACACATACGAGATGATAGTCAGCAGGATAGGTACATAACGTTTCTTACGCTCACTCAGTTCCTGACGGGCAAACCCATTGATCTTCCGGAACAGGAAAATGGTGATGGTGGGCGTCAGTATGGTGAAGCAGTAAACGATTCCCAACACAATTCCCTTATAAAGTATCGGCATGATACGGAGATAAGAAAACAGGAATAACACCAGAAACGCCAGAAACGGTATAGAAAATGGAGTAAACACGATGGAGGTGATCCGTGCCACCCGCAACATTGTTTTATCCGCTATGATATGCTCTTTTTCTTTATCCATCAGCACCTAATACTTAATACTTTATAGTTAATACTTTAAACTCACTTTCTCAGTCTTGCCACCGGTATATTCAACTGCTGACGGTATTTCGCCACCGTACGGCGGGCGATAGGATAGCCTTTTTCCTTCAGGATATCCGCCAGTTCGTCATCTGTCAGCGGTTTCTTTTTGTCTTCTCCGTCAATGCATTCTTTCAGAATCTTACGTATCTCGCGTACGGACATTTCCTCTCCGTCTTCCGTCGTATAGCCATCGCTGAAGAAGAATTTAAGCGGATAGATGCCGAAGTTGGTCTGTACGTATTTGCTGTTGCTGACACGGGAAATCGTAGAGATATCCAGTCCGGTACGTTCTGCCACATCTTTGAGAATCATCGGTTTCAGCAATGACTCGTCGCCTTCGAGGAAGAAAGGACGCTGCAAGTCGATAATCGCCTGCATGGTAGTCATCAATGTATTCTGCCGCTGCTTCACCGCATCGATAAATCCTTGTGCCGCATCCATCTTCTGTTTCAGGAACATCATGGCTTCTTTCGACTCTTTGGACTGGTTCGCCTTATTTTTTGGTATGCTCCTCCACCATCTCGGTAAAGTCGCGGCTCATCCGGAGTTCGGGAACATTGCGGTTATTCAGGCTTACGTTAATCGTTCCGTCATCGTAGGTATCCACCAGAAAATCGGGAACAATCTGCTGTAGGTTTCTTCCGATCGTCTCTCCGAGCGAAGCGCCCGGACGGGGATTCAACTTGGTTATTTCGGCAATCGCCTCATTGAAAGTCTCTTCTCTGACATCCAGTTTCTTAATGATTTTCTCCCAGTGCTTCCGGGTAAATTCTTCATAACAGTCACTGATGATGCGCTCTTCCAGGTTCAATATCGGCGACGGCTTCTTCTCTTCGCTCTTCTTGCGCAGCATCTGTATCATCAGACATTCCTGAAGGTGGCGTGCTCCGATACCTGCCGGGTCAAAATCCTGCAGGATGCACAGAGCCTCTTCCAGTTCTTCTTCCGTAGATTCGATACCGGCGTAGATAGCCAGTTCGTCACAGATACTTTCCAGCGATTTGCGGAGCAGTCCGTCATCGTCCAGCGAACCGATCAGATATTCCACCAGTTCGCACTGGTGCTCGGTCAGGTTACGTTCACGGAGTTGTTCTTTCAGGATTTCATAAAAAGAGGTGGCGTCGGAGAAAGGAATATCTTCCGCCTGCTCGTCCCTCGAGCGGTTGTTTTCCTGCAATTTATAGTCGGGGATATCGTCTTCGGTGAGATAATCACTTAAAGAATCATAATCATTGGCATCGTTATCCATGCCTTCTTCCGGACTGACGCCATCGGCATATTCATCTGTAGCAGCGTCTTCTTTGCCTTCTTCAAGCGCCGGATTTTCCAATAGTTCAGCATGGATACGGTCTTCCAGCTCGACTGCGGGAAGCTCCAACAACTTCACGACCAGAATCTGCTGTGGCGAGAGCGTTTGTATCTGCTGTTGCGCCTGCGATTGTATTTGACGGGAACCTTGTGCCATATTCGTTTTTGCTTTCTACTGTTTCTCGCTACAAAAAGTAACTTTTTAACGAGAGATTACACAGATTAGTGGGATTATTTTTAATCCTATCACAGTAATTTATAAATTAAACAAATATTTATTCTATGAAGTTCATTATACTTTTGTAAATTAGTATTATCTTTGAACAGTTGATTTAAAAAAAAACAGGCATGACAAATATCACCTTTATTGACCTTGAAATTAATCCAACTAATCGTCAGATTTTGGATATAGGAGCTATTCGCCATGACGGAGCTTCTTTTCATTGCAACTCGCCCAAAGATTTAATGCAATTCATTGCACAAACAGAATATATAGGCGGACATAACATCTTGAATCATGATCTTCAATATATTTCGCCTTTATTTGCGCAAGTCGGATACAAACACCCCAAAGTAATAGACACTCTCTATCTCTCGCCTTTATTATTTCCGGCAAGACCTTACCATCATTTATTGAAAGACGACAAATTACAAACAGAAAGCCTCAGCAACCCACTAAATGATTCAATCAAAGCACAAGAGCTATTCCTCTCTGAGGTAGAAGCATTTAATTGTCTGGACAAAGATTTAAAGGATATCTATTTTGCACTATTATATCATACCAAAGAGTTCGGTTACTTTTTTGATTATATTACTTATAACTACGAAAAGCAGCAGGAGGATTTAGATGCTATCATAAACCGCAGATTTGACGGTGATTTATGTAAGTATGCCCCACTTACAAACTATATCAACCAATCTCCTGTCGAATTAGCTTATTGCCTTGCCCTAATCAATTGTAAAGATCGCTACTCTATTACCCCCACCTTGGGTACTGCATTCGCACCCGAAAGTAGAGTCAATCATGTATGCATTACGTAATACTCCTTGCTTGACTGGATGTGATTTTTGTAATCAGGTTTTTGACGCACATAAAGGATTAAAAACTTTCTTTGGTTTTGATTCTTATCGAACTTACAACAATCAATCTTTGCAAGAAGACGCAGTAAAAGCTGCTTTAAAAAGGTAAATCACTCCTCGCAATCTTCCCTACAGGAGGAGGAAAATCTATCACTTTTCAAGTCCCGGCATTAATGAGTGGAGAATTAGTTAAAGGACTCACAGTAGTTATTTCTCCTCTACAGTCTTTAATGAAAGATCAAGTGGACAACCTACGAAAATATTCCATTACAGATGCAGTCACTATCAATGGTTTGCTTGATCCTATAGAACGTTCTGAATCTTTTGAAAGAGTTGAAAACGGAACTGCTTCCATTCTTTATATATCTCCCGAATCATTACGGTCAAAATCAATTGAAAGATTATTATTGGGACGTAAAATTGTTCGTTTTGTAATTGATGAAGCACATTGTTTTTCTTCATGGGGACAAGATTTCCGTGTTGACTATCTCTACATAGGTGATTATATCAGACAACTACAACTGAAAAAAGGTTTGGTACAACCAATACCCGTCTCTTGTTTCACAGCAACAGCCAAACAGGAAGTGATTGAGGATATTTCCATTTATTTCAAAGAAAAGCTAAATATACAGTTAGAATTATTTCGCTACAACAGTTACCGGACCAACCTTGAATATCAAGTATTCCAAAAAAGTCAGCAAGAAGAGAAATATACGTGTCTAAGGGAGATTATTGAGTTAAAGAAATGCCCGACAATTATTTATGTAGCACGCACAAGAACAGCTTCCACCCTCGCAGCGCGTTTAAAGCAAGACGGTTTTTCCGTTAGAGCTTTCCATGGAAAAATGGACATTAAGGATAAAACAGAAAACCAAAACGATTTCATCTCCGGCATCGTACAAATTATGGTAGCCACTTCTGCTTTCGGAATGGGAGTAGACAAAAAAGATGTAGGACTCGTAGTCCATTATGAAATATCCGATTCACTTGAGAATTATGTACAGGAATCGGGCAGAGCTGGCCGAGACGAGAATATCGAAGCCTCTTGTTATATTCTTTTTTGACGAAGAAGATTTAACAAAGCATTTCATCCTGCTTAATCAAACGAAGTTACATATCGGAGAAATACAACAGGTCTGGAAAGCTATAAAAAATAACACTCGCTTGCGCCCGACTGTTTCGCAGTCAGCTTTAGAGATAGCTCGTAGAGCCGGATGGGATGAGAATGTCACCAACATAGAAACTCGTGTGACCACGGCCATAGCAGCACTTGAAGAATCCGGATATTTACGCCGTGGACAAAATATTCCACGTGTATTTGCCGACAGTATATTGGCAAATACAGTTCAGGAAGCTATTGATAAAATTAACCTGTCTCCTCGCTTCAATGAAAAACAAAAAACGCAAGCTATTCGCATCATTAAAAAGCTCATATCAACCAAAAGTCGAAAGTACGCAAATGATGAAGCACCGGAGGCCCGTATTGATTATATCTCCGATCATTTAGGTATCCCCAATGATGAAGTCATCCAGATAATAACTTTACTCCGTGACGAAAAGATATTGGCTGACAATCAGGATCTCACTGCTTATATAATCAAAAAAGAGCAGCGAAACCGTTCTCTTGAAATCACCAGACTATACAACTGTTTGGAAGATTTCCTCCTCACACAGTTTAATGAAGAAGAGAAGTTATTTAACTTGAAAGAATTACGTGAACAAGCAGAAATTGAAATAAAAAAAGAGATTAGTCTTGACAAATTAAAAACACTCATAAATTTCTGGTGTGAAAAGAACTGGATTATACGTTCACACAAAGATGATAATAGAAACTATCGTGCTATTTATCGGTGTTCATCCTCCAGTACTTCATTTGATAAAAAACAAAGGACAGACATCTTTTATCCGAGTTTATAATAAATTACCTATATGAAAAAACTGAATCAGAAACTGGTTCAGGCTAAAAGAGATGAAATTCTCGTTGAATTTTCCGTAGTAGAATTAAAAAGAAAGCTATGAAAAACAACAAGTATTGTTTCAAGAACTGACTACTCTCGAAGATATAGAAGATACGCTTTTTTACCTTTCCCGGATAGGAGCTCTGCAAATAGAAGGTGGATTTCTAGTCATATACAACCGAATGACGATTAAACGATTGGGAGACACAAATATACGGTATAAGCAGGACGATTATCGCAAACTAGAAAAATTCTATAGTAACAAAACACAAAAGATTCACATTGTAGGAGAATATGCACGAAAAATGAGCCAAAACAACCAAGAAGCACAGCGATTCGTTGATGACTATTTCAGGTTGAACAATATGTCTTTCATTCAAAAATATTTTCCAGGAGGACGAAAAGAAGAGATTAGCAGACGAATCACTCCAACCAAATACAAGCAATTGTTCGGAGAGCTATCCGAAAGCCAACTAAATATTATTAATGACAATCAGCCGGGACACATTGTTGTCGCAGCTGGTCCGGGAAGTGGCAAAACCCGTTTACTCGTACATAAACTGGCTTCTCTGTTATTAATGGAAGACGTAAAACATGAACAGTTACTCATGCTTACCTTCTCACGAGCAGCAGCTAGTGAATTCCGAAAAAGGCTTCATGATTTAATAGGAAATGCAGTAGGTTACATTGAAATAAAGACCTTTCACTCCTATTGTTTCGACTTATTAGGCAAACTAGGTTCGATTGAGAAATCAGAATCTGTCATTAAAGATACAATAGACAAAATCAAGAATGATGAAGTTGAAATAAGCCGTATCACCAAAAGCGTACTTGTAATTGATGAAGCACAAGATATGACAGAGGATGAATTCAATCTCATTACTGCTCTTATAGATAAAAAATGAAACTCTAAAGGTCATAGCTGTAGGAGATGATGATCAAAACATCTATTCCTTTCGTAAATCAGACTCCAAATATATGCAATACCTCATCAGCAAATACCAAGCACGCTTTTATGAGTTATATGAAAACTTCAGAAGTAAAAAGCAATCTTGTGACATTCGCAAATTCATTTGTCAATCAAATACCTCATCGGATGAAGCACAATCCTATTGTCTCTCATCAACCGGAGAATGGTTCGCTTCGTATCACCTACTACCCATCGAACAATTTAATTATTCCTTTAATAAAGGATGTAGTTGAAAGCCCGCTTGCAGGCACGACTGCTGTACTCACCAAAACAAACGAAGAAGCAGTTTTTATATCATGCCTCTTACAGGAACAGGGTATAGCCACCAAACTAGTTCAAACGAATAGCAGTAATTTTTATTTTTAGGCGATTTAAATGAAATCCGCTATTTCACCCAAGTACTAAATCTTACTAAGGATACCCATATTATCGACAATGAACGATGGGAAGTAGCTAAGAGAAAGCTGAAATACGAATTCGGCAATACTTCTTCGTGGGAAATATGTCGTTCCATCATACTTACTTTCGAACAAATCTACTCCCGAAAGTATTTGTCGGACTGGAAAACCTATCTATTTGAATCCAATCTAGAAGACTTTTATTCAGCTCAAGGTGAAACAGTTATTGTCTCCACCATCCACAAAGCAAAAGGAAAGGAGTTCGACAATGTCTTTTTTACTCCTTAACAATGGTAACTCACTCTCAGATGAAAAAGAAACGTGAAATATATGTTGCCATCACTCGTGCAAAACAAAAAACATATCTATCCATCTAAATGGACATTATTTTTTAATAATATTGTCAATGGACTAACAGAAATTCGGACTGACAACAATCAATATCCTATACCTCAAAGACTATGTTATTTATTAACTCACAAAGATTTAAATCTAGACACATTTATTTCCTCATATTGTCAGGCCGCTATATATAATCTAAAAAAAAGTGGAATGCCTTTACAGCTAAAAGCAAATGGCTGTACAGACTTTCATGGTAACGAGATATTACGTTTCTCCAGAAAATTCCAAAATACACTTGAAGAGTTAGATAAAAAAAGGATATAGACTTAAAAGAGGCAGCTGTCAACTTCGTAGTATATTGGGAAAGACGGAAAGACAAACAAGAGGTTAAGATTGTATTACCTAAAATCATTGTAGAAAAAAAAGAACACAGATTGATAAGAGATTAAATCTTAATTTACAACAAATTAAGTTCAAAATCACTGTTATCTACTTTGCTTTAATGTTAAATATCAGTATCAATTAATAAAAAAAAGAAAAGCCAGCACTTGAGCATGATACTAAATTTAGTATCTTTGCATAAACCATTATACATTATGGGTACAAAAAAAGAAAAGCTAATAGAACGTTTCCTTACATTGCCTAAGAACTTCACTTACGATGAAGTAAAACGGTTATTTGGGTTATTTGGTTATAGTGAAGGAAAAAAAGGAAATACTTCTGGTTCACGGGTTGAATTTATAAGCGCTGATAACAAAAGCTCGTATATCATGCATAAGCCGCATCCGTCTAATATTATTAAAGGATACGTGATGAAGCAGTTACTTGCTTATATCCGTGAGAACAAGCTGATTGAGAAATATGAACAAAGTAAAGAATAAAGTAATTATGGGACAGTTAAAGTACAAAGGTTACGCTGGTAGCGTAGAATACAACGAAGAAGATAATTGCCTGTTCGGTAAAGTTCTCGGTCTTAAAAAGATTGCATCACTTACGAAGGTGAAACCATCAGTGAATTAAAGAGTGACTTTGAAGGGGCTATTGACGACTATTTGGCAAGTTGCAAAGATCGTGGAGTGGAGCCAAGTAAACCGTATAGTGGAAAATTAGTCCTACGTATGCCTTCCGACCTGCACGGAATGGTAGCAACAGCCGCCGCTAACGCAGGTACTACTATTAATGAATTTATCAACAGAGCTGTAACAAAGGAATTAGAAAAAAGAATTTTCTATGTAAGTCGTAGCTTAATTGTCACTTGTTGATTATGTAATATTTCATTCTTTATTATATCTTTGTTGCACGAACTTAAAAAAAATTAGGACAGTATGTTTGCCAAAGAGACGTATATGCAGCGCAGAGCCCTGCTGAAAAAAGAATTTAGGCTCCGGAGTTTTGTTATTTCTGGGAAATGACGAGTGCGGGCTGAATTATGAGGATAACACGTTCCGTTATCGTCAGGACTCCACTTTTCTTTATTATTTCGGTCTTTCGTGTGCCGGACTTTCGGCCATCATCGATATTGACGAAGACAAAGAAATTATTTTCGGTGACGAATTATCCATCGATGCCATCGTATGGATGGGCTCACAGCCTACGTTACGCGAAAAATGCGAACGTGTCGGCATCAGGGAAATGATGGCTTCCGCCGATATCGTCGGCTATCTGCACAAATGCGTCCAGAGTGGAAAAGCAATTCATTATCTTCCTCCCTACCGCCCCGAACATAAACTGAAACTGATGGACTGGCTCGGAATACCACCTGCACGTCAGGAAGGTTCCGTACCTTTCATCCGTGCCGTCATAGCTCAGCGCAACTACAAGTCGGCGGAAGAAATCGTAGAAATAGAAAAAGCCTGTGACGTGACTGCCGATATGCACATCACCGCCATGAAGGTGCTTCGTCCGGGAATGTACGAATATGAAGTAGTAGCGGAAATGAATCGCGTGGCAGAGTCCAACAACTGCGAACTGTCGTTTGCAACGATCGCCACCATCAACGGGCAGACGCTGCACAACCATTATCACGGAAATAAAGTGAAACCGGGCGATCTGTTCCTGATTGACGCAGGTGCGGAAGTCGAGTCGGGTTATGCAGGCGATATGTCGTCCACGATTCCTGCGGATAAGAAATTTACAACCCGCCAGCGCGAAGTTTACGAAATCCAGAATGCGATGCATCTGGAATCTGTCAAGGCGCTTCGTCCGGGCATTCCTTATATGGATGTATACGAATTGTCCGCCCGCGTCATGGTAGACGGCATGAAAACTCTCGGACTAATGAAAGGAAATACGGAAGATGCTGTCCGCGAAGGCGCGCATGCCCTGTTCTATCCGCACGGATTAGGACACATGATGGGACTGGATGTTCACGATATGGAAAATCTGGGTGAGATATGGGTAGGATACAACGGTCAGCCGAAGAGCACGCAGTTCGGACGCAAGTCGCAACGCCTCGCCATTCCACTGGAACCGGGATTCGTACATACCGTAGAACCGGGCATTTACTTCATCCCCGAACTGATCGATATGTGGAGAGCAGAAAAGAAGTTCACCGATTTTATCAATTACGACAAAGTGGAAAATTACAAAGACTTCGGTGGTATCCGCAACGAAGAAGATTATCTCATCACGGAGACAGGTGCCCGCCGACTCGGCAAGAAAATTCCGCTGACACCCGAAGAAGTGGAAGCTTTAAGATAACCCCTACTTTATTCACAGATGGCACCGGAATTCACATAAAACGATAAATGCCTGTACTACAACAAGTATAGGCATTTATTATTTTCAAGGGGACGGTCATATTTTTAAGTATTAGTGTCAAAATTCTTATGTCTATCCAAGACAATAAGCACTATATTTGCAAGTATCCCCATCATAACAAACTATTAATACTTTAAACTAATGGCACGAACTACTTTGTTACTTTTATCTATTCTTTTTCTGCTGCCCACGAATGCAGCAATCAAAAAACTACAGGTTGAATATCTGACCAATCCTATCGGGCTGGACATAACAGCTCCCCGATTCAGCTGGCAACTAGAGTCAGCGGAAAGAGGAGTCAGACAAACAGCCTATCAAATCACGGTAGCGACCGATGCAGCCTGTCTAAATCCGGTCTGGACTTCCGGAAAGGTGGCATCTGACGAATCATTGCACATCTGTTATGCAGGACCGGCTCTCACCCCTTCCACCCGCTATTATTGGAAAGTAACCGTGTGGAACAACAAAACCGGAGAAGAGACTTCGACGGAAAAGGCTTTCTTCGAAACAGGACTGCTGTCCGACGGATGGTCGGGAGCGCAATGGATCAAGGCAACTCAAATAAACAAGAATTCCAAAATCAATCCGGAAGACAAGAAACAGACAAAGGCACGAATGCTGCTGGAAATGGATGTCACACTGACTTCCGGCAACGCATCCGTTCTTTTCGGCGCACGCGATGCTTCCAACGTATTCATGTGGTCTGTCAACACGCTGGACAATGAAAAAAAGAACCTTTGATCAGAAGACATATTTATGACAGGGGGACGCCTGCAAAGTTCGGATACTCCGATCGGCAAATTCTTCACTAAATCCGACTTGCTGAATAAAGAACACCATCTGGCAATCGAAGCAAAAAGATGGAGTGGTCAAGACTTATATTGACAAGGTACTGGTGGATACCTATACCGACACCGATTCCAAACTATCGAATGGATATATCGGCTTCCGGGCATTCAGAGGAAATAACACCAACGAAACGGCCATGTTTGACAATATCGTACTGACAGAGTACGAACAGAAAGGCGACAAGGAAGAAGCCAAAGTCGTTCTGAAAGAGGATTTCGAGAAACCTCAGTCCGCTTTTGAAGGCGGAGAAATCGTATCTGTGGGAGGTAATCGTAAACTGAATATGGTTTCCGGTTCCGGCGATTATCGGGTATTGCAGGTTGACATGAGCGGAGTACCCATGTTCCGTAAAGAATTCAAGGCAAAAAAGAAGATTGCATCCGCCCGCATCTACAGTTCGGCTCTGGGCGTCTATGATTTGTTTATCAACGGACAACGGGTAGGAAACAAGATGGAAGACGGCAGCATACGCTATGACGAATTGAAGCCGGAATGGACGGATTTCAGCAAAACAGCCCACTATCAGACGTATGACATCACCGATTTGCTCCGGAAAGGAGAAAACGCAGTCGGCGCCCAGGTATCCTCCGGCTGGTGGAACAGTGACGTCTGCCACGGAGAGTATGGCAGTCACGAAGTAGGATTCATCGCAAAGATATTACTGAAATATACGGACGGCACTTCGGAAACGGTAGTAACGGACCTTTCCTGGCTGTCATCCATGGACGGTGCCATACGAATGGGAGACATCTACCACGGAGAAACTTATGACGCCCGAAAAGAAAGTGCATGGACGAAGCCCGGATATAATACTGCCAACTGGAACAAGACGGCTGTCAATCCTCATTTCAAAGGAGAGTTAATCGCCTTTGCCGGTCCCACCGTTCAGGTACGTCCGCATCTGAGCCGTATCCCTTTGTCCACTACTGTTTACCAAGGTGAAAAAAGACGGTAAAATCAATGTAGTGAGTGTTACGGACAAACCGGCTCCTATCCGGCTAAAGAAAGGTGAAACGGCCGTCTACAACTTAGGTCAGAACATGGTCGGCTGGGTTCGGTTCAAAGTAAAAGGTGCATCGGGAACGGAGATGAAACTCCGTTTCGGCGAGATGCTGAACGACACGGGAGATAAATCACGCGGAGACGACGGCCCTGCCGGAAGTATATATACCGCCAACCTCAGAAGTGCAAAAGCAATATTGAAGTATATCCTGAAAGGAAGCAAGGAAGGCGAATCATTCCATCCGTCCATGACCTTCTTCGGTTTTCAGTATTGTGAGATAACGGCAAGTGAAGACATCGAGGTACTTTCCCTGATAGGGGAAGTGGTCGGTTCCGCTACCGAAGAGGGAGCTTCGTTTGTCACTAGCAGCCGGTCAATCAATCAGTTATACAGCAATGTCATGTGGGGACAAAGAGGCAACTATCTGAGCATCCCTACCGACTGCCCGCAAAGAGACGAACGTCTGGGCTGGACCGGAGACACGCAAGTGTTCTGCCGTGCCGCTTCTTATAATGCGAATGTATCCGCCTTCTTCGAAAAATGGATGAGAGATATGCGTGACGGTCAGCGAAGTGACGGCGCCTATCCGGATGTAGCTCCACACTCATGGGTAGGCTACGGACAGGCAGCCTGGGCTGATGCCGGTGTCATCGTTCCCTGGACTATCTATCTGATGTACGACAACAAAAAGATATTGCAGGACAATTATGCATCTATGGAGAAATACATGGAGTTCCTGTCCCGTCAAAAAGGAGACGGTTATAACTATAACGGTGCCGGAACAAATTATGGCGACTGGCTATCGTACGAAGATACCGAACGCCGCTATGTCAGTGTATGCTACTACGCATATACGGCACAATTGATGGCCAAAATTTCGGAAGCATTGAAAACGGACGACTGTGATGCCTACGCTTCCAAAGCAAAGGCTTACAGAAAGCTGGCACAGGAAATCAAGAAAGAATTCCAGATACGCTACGTCGATGCAGACGGAGACTTGAAGCAAAAGAGCCAAACGGCCTATCTGCTTGCCTTGAAACTGGATTTATTCCCGTCAGAAGAAGCACGTAAGAAAGGAGTGGAAACACTGGTCCGCAAGATTGCCGGCAACGGTAACCGTCTGAGCACAGGATTCGTGGGTACAGCCATCCTGAATCAGACATTAAGCCAGTTCGGAGAATCAAATACGGCTTACGATCTACTGCTGCAACGGAACAACCCTTCCTGGCTGTATAGCATAGACCAGGGAGCAACCACTATCTGGGAACGCTGGGATTCGTATACCAAAGAGAAAGGTTTTGGCCCCGTATCGATGAACTCGTTCAATCATTACTCGTATGGAGCAGTCTCCGAATGGATGTACCGCACAATGGGCGGTATAGATATCGACGAAACACGTCCGGGATTCAAGCACATCGTATTACAGCCGATTCCGGACAACCGTCCGGAAGTTGCCGCCGGTCAGGAACAGATTGACTGGGTAAATGCTTCATTCCCTTCCTGTTATGGAGATATCAAGAGCAGCTGGAAAAAGAGAAAATGACGGAACGGTTTCTTACCAAGTGACGATACCTGCCAACACCACCGCCACTCTTCACTTACTATTACCTACTCTCGACTATGTAGTAGAAGAAAGCGGAAAAGCTGCCGTGAAAGCGGAAGGAGTTTCTTCGGTTACTTTCATGAATGGAAAGGCAGTATTAGAACTACAGTCCGGTACATATCAGTTTGTGGTTAAAAAGGAAAACAAATAGACAGAATGAAAAAAATATATTTAGTGACTGCACTTGCATGTTGTGCACTGCAACCCACCCTTGCACAAAAGCAAGAAGAATGCAAGCCCGTGAACCTTCATTGCGACCACCTGATCAATCCGCTGGGCATCGACAATGCCAATCCCAGATTGTCGTGGATGCTGGACGATGCCCGACAAGGAGCCCGGCAGACTGCTTATCAGATAATAGTCAGCACAGACTCACTGAAAGCAAACAACGAAAACGGGGAAATCTGGAACTCGGGGAAAAAAGAATCGGATCAAATCCTTGTCACCTATCCGGAAAAGAATCTTCAACCCTTTACCAAATATTACTGGAAAGTGAATGTATGGGATAAGGACGGCAAAAAGGCTACTTCGGACATCAACAGCTTCGAGACCGGAATGATGGGAATGGAAAACTGGCAGGGCGCATGGATTGGCGACAACAGAGACATCAACTATAAGCCCGCCCCCTATTTCAGAAAAACATTCGACACTCAAAAAGAAAGTCAAATCCGCCAGAGCGTACATCGCCGTCGCCGGTTTATACGAATTATACATCAACGGAGAGAAAATCGGAAACCATCGGCTAGACCCGCTGTATACCCGTTTCGACAGACGGAATTTCTATGTGACTTATGATGTGACCAACCAACTTCAGAAAGGTAAAAACGCAATTGGCGTACTGTTGGGGAATGGCTGGTACAACCATCAGTCAAAAGCAGTCTGGGACTTTGACCGCGCACCGTGGCGCAACCGCCCCGCTTTTTGCATGGACCTGAGAATTACCTACGAAGACGGCACTACAGAAGTAATCCGCTCCGAAAGAGACTGGAAGACTTCTTCGGGGGCCTTGATCTTCAACAGCATCTATACAGCGGAACATTATGACGCCCGCCTGGAACAGAAAGGCTGGAATACGGCAGATTTTGACGATTCGAAATGGAAGGAAGCTGGTTACAGAGCCGTCCCTTCTCAAAACGTCGTATCCCAGCAGGTACAGCCGATTCGTATCGTAGAAACAATACCGGCAAAAAGCGCTTAAGAAAGTGAACGACACGACGTATGTATTCGACTTTGCCAGAAATATGTCCGGAGTGACCCGCATCAAGGTATCCGGAGAAGAAGGAACGGTAGTAAGGCTCAAACACGGCGAACGCATCTATGACAACGGACGGGTGAATATGTCAAACATTGACGTATACCATCGTCCGGTAGATGACAAAGACCCATTCCAAACGGATATTCTCATCCTGAGCGGAAAGGGAGAAGACGAGTTTATGGCACGGTTCAACTACAAAGGCTTCAGATACGTAGAAGTGACAAGCAGTAAGCCTGTCGCACTCAATCAAAACAGTCTGACTGCTTATTTCGTTCATAGCGACGTTCCGCAAAAAGGAGAGATAAACACGTCAAACCCACTCGTGAACCGGTTGTGGTGGGCTACCAACAACGCCTATCTGTCCAATCTGATGGGGTATCCCACCGATTGCCCCCAACGGGAGAAAAACGGATGGACGGGAGACGGACATTTTGCGATAGAAACAGCACTATATAATTATGACGGCATCACAGTCTACGAAAAATGGCTCGCCGACCACCGTGACGAACAGCAACCCAACGGAGTATTACCCGACATCATTCCGACCGGAGGATGGGGATACGGCACGGACAACGGTCTGGACTGGACGAGTACAATCGCCATTATTCCCTGGAATATTTATCTGTTCTACGGAGACAGCAAATTATTAGCCGACTGCTACGAAAACATCAAACGATATGTAGACTACGTAGACCGTACCAGCCCAAGCGGACTGACTTTATGGGGAAGAGGAGACTGGGTTCCTGTGAAATCGCATTCGTCCAAAGAACTGACCTCATCGGTATACTTCTATGTAGATACTAAAATACTGGCCAATGCCGCAAAGCTGTTCAACAAACAGGAAGATTACAAACATTATCAGGCGCTTGCGGAAAAGATCAGGCAAGCGATCAATGACAAATATCTGAACAGGGAAACCGGCATATACGCCAGCGGCGTTCAGACGGAACTGAGCGTACCGCTGATGTGGGGTATTGTCCCCAAGGATATGAAAGCAAAAGTAGCCCGCAACCTGGGCGAAGAAGGTGCAAGAAGCCGGTTTCCATCTGGATGTGGGTGTATTGGGAGCCAAAGCCATACTGAACGCCTTGAGTGAAAACGGAGAAGCCGAAACCGCTTATAAAGTAGCCGCACAAGACACCTACCCGTCATGGGGCTGCTGGATTGCCAACGGAGCCACCACCCTGCTCGAAAACTGGGATTTGAATGCTACACGTGACATTTCGGACAACCACATGATGTTCGGAGAAATCGGAGGATGGTTCTATAAAGGCTTGGGCGGTATCTTCCCCGACCCGCAGCAACCGGGCTTTAAACATATCCTCCTGCGCCCCAACTTCCCCAGTGATTTAAAGCAGTTTGAGGCCAGACACCGTTCTCCGTACGGAGAGATTCAGTCCCAATGGGAACGTAAGAAAAAGTGTTGTGTACAGCGTGACGATTCCTGCCAACAGCAGTGCCACTTTATACGTGCCCGATACTGTGAAAGGAGAACGTGTCATAGAGTTAGAAGCCGGAAAACATACATTCGAGTGGAAGTTGCTCTAAATTTACACTTAATAGAACATTTTATCGACCTCTGTTTTTCTAATCTTTCCTAATATTGCGGCGTAATTAACAAACCGATCAGATGGAAAATAGAATGAGAAAACGAATGACAGTTATATTGAACAGTAAAATGAATATGAGAAGATTTTGTGTATCAGCAGCGTTGTTACTGACAACGCTGCTTGCAGTTGCCGAAAACAATCCCTACCGGAGTGACGTATTCTGGGTAACCGTACCCGATCATGCCGACTGGCTTTACAAAACTGGAGAACAGGCAAACGTAGAAGTGCAGTTTTACAAATACGGCATTCCGGGAGATAGCATAGCGATTAATTTCGAAATAGGCGGAGAAATGATGCCTGCCGATACCAAGGGAACAATTATCATGAGAAAAGGAAAGGCAACAATCCCCGTAGGCACCATGAAGAAACCGGGCTTCCGAGACTGCCGCCTGACCACCACCGTAGACGGAAAGAAATACTCCCATCACGTCAAAGTGGGCTTCTCGCCGGAAAAGCTCCGTCCGTATACCACCATGCCTGCCGACTTTCAGCAATTCTGGGAGAACGAAAAGGCGGAACTGACCAAATTTCCGCTGATATACACCAAAGAGCACGTAAAGAAATACTCGACCGACCAAATAGACTGCTATCTTATCAAGTTGCAGGTGAACCAACGCGGACAAAGTATCTACGGCTACCTGTTCTATCCGAAGAAAGAAGGCAAATACCCTGTCGTACTATGTCCTCCGGGCGCAGGAATCAAAACAATCAAGGAACCTTTGCGACATAAGTATTACGCCGAACAAGGCTGCATCCGCTTTGAAATCGAGATCCACGGGCTAAATCCGGAAATGAGCGAAGAAGAATTCAAAGAAATCAGTGCCGCTTTCAACGGCAGAGAAAACGGATACCTGTCCAACGGTCTGGACAGCCGCGACAACTATTACATGAAACGGGTATATCTGGCCTGTGTCCGCAGCATCGACCTACTGACCTCACTACCGGAATGGGACGGAAAGAATGTAATCGTTCAAGGCGGCAGCCAGGGAGGAGCATTAGCACTCGTCACCGCCGGACTGGATCAGCGGGTAACGGCCTGCGTAGCCAATCATCCGGCTCTAAGCGATATGGCAGGTTACAAAGCCGGACGTGCCGGAGGTTATCCCCATTTCTTCCGAAATACCGTAGATATGGATACTCCCGAAAAAATCAGAACAATGGCTTATTATGATGTGGTAAACTTTGCCCAATTAATCAAGGCGGACACTTATATGACATGGGGATTCAATGATAACGTTTGCCCACCGACTACCAGCTACATTGTATATAATGTATTGAATTGCCCGAAAGAAGCATTGATCACTCCTATTAATGAACATTGGACCTCCAGTGACACAGAGTACGGACATCTGCTTTGGATAAAGAAACATCTGAAATAAAAGCAGTAGAAAAGGAAAACCCGCCGAAAGCGGAAGTAACTGTTATCATATCATTATTCAGGCACGGTTTACAGAATTTTTACGGTTCTGTTTTAATCGAAACCATATTAATCTGTGTAAGCCGTGCCTGAATAAATTCGCAAGAGAGTTTTAACGTCTCTCTATTCTTTTAATCTTCCCATTCCGATTTCGGAAAGTTTTCTTCCCATACCATTTCATCCAGGCATAGGATTTTCTTTTTCTCATATAAACGGCATCACCACAATAGGTCAATGCCTCCCAGTTAAAAACCGAAATGAGAACTAATTGCTTTTTCAAACCAGTAAAGCAAGTGATATGTCATGAACGGAAGCACCATCCACCACCATGAAAACCATAGTGACAAACCCAATGCTGGGATTAAAGTCAATAAAAAACACTCCCAGAATTGCCGTGCATGTATTCTTAACTCCATTTCTTCCCAAACTTCCAAATACTTGTACCGAGTAAAGAATAACCCTCCTATCATAAAATAATGCTTCTTTTTCCCTAAAAAGCATTTCGCTAGTAAATTGTTATAAAATATCATATACCCTTTTTTTGCTGTGTAATAACATAAACGGAAAGAACGTACAAATGTTCATTATTTAAGTCTAATCTTACAGTTATTTCCTTTCCCTGGAATACAACAACATATTGCCACGCTTGTTTTTTGCGGCGCGAAGTTACGAACTTATATTTATACAATAACTATAAATTCCAAAATAATTCTCTTAAATAAATTTATTATCTAATATTTGAAGCTACTTCCTCCCAAAAACTCCCTGAGTAAAGACGTCGGGGGAATTTCCTTATCTTGCACCGGAACGAAATATTTAATGAATTTCAGCAACCGGTACGCCTCACAATATTCCGGACAATTGCGCGGAACACCCATCAAAATAGGTTCTGCATGCAGGCGAAGCACTGCAAATTCAAACAACAGCGCCGAATTGAACATCACATCCGCATTCTCCTGATAAGGGAATATCCATTTATCTTCGCCGGCACGCACACTAGGCCAGCGGGAGATGGTCTCGCGGGCCGAATATCCCCGATAATTAAAGTCGCGGATAATGCGGCGAAGCAAACGATTGTCTGTCGTAGGAATCCAGTTATGGTCGTCCAAAGAAATAGTGGTCAATGCCGAAACATAAATTTTGAACTTCTTTTCATCCGGGATATGCGGTGTCAGTTCCGGATTCAACGCATGAATACCTTCCAGAATGAGAATCGTATTATCTTCAATTTTCAGTTTATCACCTTTATATTCCTTCTTCCCCAGAGAGAAGTTAAAGCGCGGAAGCTCCACTTCCTCACCGCGCAGCAAAGCCTGCAACTGCTGGTTAAACAATTCCAGATCGAGCGCATACAGAGACTCATAATCATAGTTACCGTTTTCATCCAGAGGTGTCTCTTCACGGTCTACGAAATAATTGTCCAAGGAGATCGGGAAGGGTTTGAGCCCGTTCGTCATCAACTGGATGGAAAGACGTTTGCTGAACGTGGTCTTTCCTGAAGAGGACGGACCGGAAATCAAAATCAGTTTCACCCGGTCGCCGTTTTCCCCACGATGGAAGATCGTATCGGCAATCTGGGCTATTTTCTTTTCCTGCAATGCTTCCGCTACATTGATTAAATCCGTAGCGTGCCCTTCCTCGCAGGCGAGGTTAAAGTCGCCGGCGTTATTAAGTCCCATGATATAGCTCCAGTTGAGATACTCCTTAAATACATCCAGCATCTTCTCCTGCTTCACCACTTCCTCCAGCACATCCGGATTCTCTTTATTGGGAATGCGCAGCAAGAGGCCATCATAGTATTTTACGATGTCGAACAACTTGATATATCCGGTACTGGGGAGCAGATTACCATAATAATAATCGACCGTATCGCCCAGCGTATAATAATAGGTATATAGCGAACCGGAAGTTTCGAGCAGCCTCACCTTATCATTCATCCCGCGTTCACTGAACACCCGTACAGCCTCAGCCGTATGGCATTCGATGCGGTGATAAGAGATATTTTCTGCGATAATCTCCTGCATACGCTGTTTGATACGCGTCACATCTTCCAATGTAATAGGGCGACCGATCCGCAGATTACAAAAATAACCTTTGGATACCGGGTGTTCCACAAACAGCTTCCCTTCGGGAAAAAGCTCACTGACAGCCTTGAACAAGACAAAGCAGAGTGACCGCACATACGTACGCATACCGGATGAATCGCGCACATCCAGAAACTCTATATCCTTGTTATTATATACTTTGAAATTGAGACCTTCGGAACGGTTATTCACCTTGGCACTGACTACCTGATAAGGAAAATTAAGATTAAAACCGTAATAAATATCCAAAAGTGAGCTTCCGATAGGGAATTCTTTATAAATATTATTATTTTTGCAACATATTTGTAACATCTGTTTCATCGTAGTCTTTTTAATAAGGTGAATAACATGGGACTAAATATACTTAGTAATCAGATAGAGAACAAACAACCACTAAAATTATTATAGATGGAATATTCTTTTTATGATTTTTTAAAGCTCATAGGCTCGTTAGGGCTCTTCCTTTATGGCATGAAAATAATGAGCGAGGGCTTACAAAAAGTCGCAGGTGACAGGCTACGAAGTATCCTGACAGCTATGACCACCAATCGGGTAACGGGGGTATTAACAGGGAGTGTTGATCACAGCCCTTATCCAGTCCTCCTCGGCGACAACAGTAATGGTCGTCAGTTTCGTCAACGCCGGTTTGCTTACACTGGCCGAGTCCATCAGCGTCATCATGGGTGCCAATATCGGTACGACGGTTACGGCATGGATTATTTCAATTTTCGGATTTAAGGTTGATATGGCCGCTTTCGCTCTTCCACTTCTGGCCATCGCCCTTCCGCTCATCTTCTCCGGCAAGAGCAACCGCAAGTCCATCGGTGAATTCATTTTCGGTTTTTCCTTCCTCTTCATGGGACTTTCTTACCTGAAAGCAAATGCTCCCGACCTGAACGCCAATCCGGAAATGCTCGCCTTCGTACAGAACTACACGGATATGGGATTCTTCTCCATTCTCCTGTTCTTATTCATCGGTACCATACTGACTATGATCGTACAGGCCTCAGCCGCCACGATGGCAATCACATTAATTATGTGCGCCAACGGCTGGATCAGTCTGGAACTGGGAGCAGCGCTCGTACTGGGCGAAAACATCGGAACTACCATCACGGCCAATCTTGCCGCATTAACAGCCAATACACAGGCTAAGGCGGGCAGCATTGGCCCATTTTGTTTTTAATGTGTTCGGTGTGATCTGGGTATTGATCATCTTCCATCCTTTCATGGAACTGGTCAACTGGGTAGTGGATACCTTCTTCCAGAGCAATAATCCGGAAGTAGCCATTTCTTATAAACTGTCCGCTTTCCACTCTATCTTTAATATCTGTAACGTATGTATCCTGATATGGGGAGTGAAACTGATCGAACGCACCGTATGCGCATTAATCCACCCGAAAGAGGAAGACGAGGAACCTCGCCTTCGGTTTATCACCGGCGGTATGCTTTCTACTGCGGAGCTTTCTATCCTGCAGGCACGCAAGGAAATCCACCTGTTTGCAGAACGCACCCACCGTATGTTCGGAATGGTGCAGGACTTGATGCACACCGAAAAGGACGATGACTTTAACAAGCTGTTCAGCCGTGTAGAAAAAGTACGAGAACATCAGCGACAACATGGAACTTGAAATAGCCAATTATCTGAATCAGGTATCCGAAGGGCGTCTGAGTTCTGAAAGTAAGTTGCAGATACGTGCCATGCTGCGCGAAGTGACGGAAATCGAAAGTATCGGCGACAGCTGTTACAACCTGGCACGCACCATCAACCGGAAACGCCAGACGAATCAGGACTTTACCGAAAAGCAATACGAGCACATCCACTTCATGATGAAGCTGACCGACGATGCCCTCGCGCAAATGATTGTAGTGGTAGAGAAACCGGAACACCAAAGCATTGATATCAACAAGTCTTTCAACATCGAAAACGAAATCAATAACTACCGTAACCAACTGAAAAATCAGAATATTCTGGATGTCAACAACAAGGAATATGATTATCAGATGGGAGTCTATTACATGGATATTATCGCCGAATGTGAGAAACTGGGCGACTATGTAGTGAATGTGGTAGAAGCCAGCAGTGATGTAAAAGAGAAGAAAGCCTCTTAAATAAAGAGGAACTCAATCAAAGAAATGGATAATCAATTTTATGCTGTAACGCATAAATTGGCTATCCATTTCTTTTTTATTTCCACACAGACAAAACAACTCATGTCCGTTTACAAGGACACTCATACTTTACAAAGGCGTTACATTTTTTACAGACGTTAACGATTACATTTCTTTTCCGTGAAGTTCCCGTTAAGCTTTTACTGCGCCTATTGCAGGTCTTTTTTTTGCATATACATTTGCGCCAAAATACACAGGGGCCTATGTTTAGTACCATTTTCCAATGACTGGACAGAGGCATTCCAAAAGAAAACCAAATCTCTAATTTAAAGCAAAAAAAATGAAAATTAAAAAAGTATTGATGGGAGTTGCACTGGCAGCAATGTGTTTAATGAGCGCACAAGCGCAACGCCGCAATGAGATTCAAGTTCCCAATCTGAATGGGTACACTACTTTAAAATGTGACTTTCACATGCACAGTGTTTTTTCGGATGGTCTGGTATGGCCTACCGTACGTGTAGACGAAGCATATCGAGAAGGACTGGATGCCATTTCTCTGACAGAACATATAGAGTACCGCCCGCACAAAAAAGACATTATAGCAGATCATAACCGCTCTTATGAACTGTCTCAGAAGCAGGCGAAGAAGTTAGGAATACTTCTAATCAGAGGCAGTGAAATCACCCGTTCCATGCCTCCGGGACATTTTAATGCAATCTTCCTGAACGACTCCAATCCATTGGAACAAAAGGCATATAAAGACGCTTTCAATGAGGCAAAAAAACAAGGAGCCTTTATCTTCTGGAATCATCCGGGCTGGGCACGCCAGCAGCCGGACTCCACCCTGTGGTGGCCTGAGCATACACAACTCTACAATGACGGCTGCATGCACGGCATTGAAGTAGCCAACGGTGGTCTTTTCATGCCCGAAGCCATTCAATGGTGTCTGGACAAGAATCTGACCATGATAGGAACTTCCGATATCCACCAGCCTATCCAGACAGACTATGATTTTTCAAAAGGCGAACACCGCACGATGACGTTTGTCTTTGCCAAAGAACGTTCTCCGGAAGGTATCCGTGAAGCACTCGACAATCGCCGCACTGCCGTTTATTACCGCGAACTGGTGATCGGGCGTGAAGAAATCCTCCGTCCCTTCTTTGAAAAATGCGTAGACATAAAAGAAGTGAAACGCACCGAAAAAGAAGTGACATTTTCTGTCATGAACGCTACCGATCTGGTACTGAAACTAAAAAAGACCGCACATGATCCTTCTTTGGTCTATTTCCGCGAAATGACATTGAAACCACATACGCAGCATACAATCTCTGTGAAGTTGGAAAACGGTATCAAAAGAGGCGACTGCAATTTTGAAGTTACCAACTTCATCGTAGCCCCCGATAAAGGTTTGATTACACCATCAAACTATAAAGTTCCAGTCATCAAAGCCTGTAATATCAAGATATCCGACGGACTACATGCGGATAATCGTTTAATTTTAAATTATTACTTTATGAATCGTTACTTATCCCTAGCCTGCTGGCTGGTAGCTTTCTTCTATTTATCAAGTTGCGAAAGCTACAGTGAGCCCACCGAGAAAGACAACACCAAGCCGATCAACCGATTGTACTGACCTCCTTCTATCCCAAAGAAGGCGGAGCACGTGACAAAATTCTTCTGGACGGAAAAAACTTCGGCACCGATGTGAGTAAAATCAAAGTATATTTCAACAATGCCAGAGCCTCCGTCGTTTCATCAAGCGGAAGCCGTATTTATGCCATTGTACCGCGCCTTCCGGGCGATAATCCCCGTATCTCCGTAGTGGTCGACACCGATTCCGTCGCTTACGAAGAAACATATGCTTATCATACACGTATTGGTCAGCACGGTCACCGGAAACGGTGAAACGAGCTTCCTTGCCGGAACACTCTCCACCGCTCAGGTATATGGCAAATATCTTGATCTGGATGCCGAAGGCAATCTTTTCATGTCATGGCGTGACGGCGGTACATTTGGAATCGCCCGGATAAACGAACAACAGAACATTGTGACTCCCCTCATTGAAGCAGATGCCGCCAACCGCATCTTATATGCCAACGGCTTAACGGTGGACCGTGCCACCGGAATGCTGACCGCCGCGCACGAATCGGTCAAAGAAGTGACGTTTACCTTCGATCCGCGTGAAGCCTGGTATCCCCGCCAGCGTAACATAAAATACTCACAGTCGGATCTGAACTCAATCGTAGATGCCGACAGATACAAGAATTTCGTCACCTTCTGCCCTTATGACGGCTATCTATATACACGATACCGTGATGGAAAGATCGCTAAAATAGACCCCGACACATTCGAAGGACACATTATCCATCAAGGTCCCAGCGGATCACAATACGGACAGGCGATTAATCCAGCGAAGCCCTGGCTTTTGTATATAACGCTTCACTCCAACGCCCCTACCGCATACAGACAAGGGATTTCGGTGCTCGACCTCCGCGATCCGGATGGAACAGGCGGATTTAAGCGTCTCAATGCTCCCGGCGGCAGCGCTTTCCGCGACGGTCCGATTGAAGATGCCCTCTTCAATTATCCCAAGGATATCAAGTTTGACAACGACGGCAATATGTTCGTTGCCGACTATGGCAACCATTGCATCCGCATGATATCTGCCGACAATATCGTCACGACAGTTGCCGGACAGCCCGGCGTCGCCGGATACAAGGACGGAGGACCGGTAGAGTCCTTATTCAAGAATCCCTGGGGAGTGGCTGTCAATGAACAGGGAGACATTTACATTGCAGACTGGGGTAATGCACGCATTCGCAAATTGGTTATCGAATAACAAAGTAAACTCACAATGAAAATCAAACAGATTTTATACTTAATGTCGTTCTGCTTATTGCTTTCGGCAACAACCTTTGCGCAGCAAGTTCAGGAATTTACCGTTTCAGGAACTGTCGTGGATAAGGACAAGCTATCCATGCCCGGCGTATCGGTATACATCAAAGACAAGCCCTCCAAAGGTACCACAACCGACAATGACGGTAATTTCAAGCTGAAAGTGGTTTATGGAGACAAAATGATATTTTCTTTTATCGGCTTCAAACCATCGGAGCACGTGGCCATCGAGCCCCAAACCGACTTAACGGTCACACTGCTTGAAGACAACAATTCCCTTGATGAAGTGGTTGTCGTCGCACTGGGAAACGTTCAGCGGAAAATCAGTTCGGTAGGTGCCATTACGACGGTCAGCACTAAAGATATCCAGTCCCCCCCCCTTCCATCAGTAACTTGCTGGGAGGCAGGGCAGCCGGTGTCATTTCCTTGCAGAGCAGTGGCGAGCCCGGTCAGAATATCGCCGATTTCTGGGTACGTGGTATCGGTACGTTCGGAGCCAACAGCAGTGCCCTTGTACTGATTGACGGTCTGGAAGGCGACCTCAACACCATCGACCCTGCCGATGTCGAAAGTTTCTCCATCCTGAAAGACGCGTCGGCAACTGCCGTGTACGGAGTAAGGGGAGCCAACGGAGTCGTATTGGTCAACACCAAGAAAGGCCTTTCGGGCAAAATTCAGATTACCGGACGTTTCAACACCACGCTGTCCGTCCTCAACCGTCTGCCGAAATATCTGGGAGCTTATGAGTATGCGCAGTTAGCAAACGAAGCCAGAGCAGTACGGAACGAAACACCTTTGTATGACGATACGGAAATGGGAATTATACGCGACGGTCTCGACCCTGATCTCTATCCCAACGTAAACTGGCAGGATGAGATACTCAACAAAACATTCTGGCGGCACACTTATTATGTAAGCGGACGTGGCGGCAGCGATGTGGCACGTTATTTTCTGAGCCTGGGAGGTAAAAACGAAAGTGCGGCCTACAAGGTAGACAAGAACAGTATATACAGTTCGAACGTCAGCTACAACACCTATAATTACCGTATCAATCTAGACGTGAACCTGACCAAATCAACGAAAGTTTATTTGGGTTCGGACGGATTCCTTTCCCAGTTGAATCAGCCCGGCGTAGCCAATACCGAATATATATGGGGAGCACAGTCGCGGCTTACTCCATTGTCCATCCCCACCCAATACTCCAATGGTATGCTGCCCGGACGCGGTGCCGGAGAGCTGTCATCGCCTTATGTCATGATCAACCATACGGGAAAGGCTGCCAACGAAGTGTACAAGGGCAAATCAACTTTGGCAATCAATCAGGACTTTTCCGAATTGATCAACGGGCTTAAACTACGTGTACAGGGAGCATACGATATCCACAGCTACTTCAATGAACGGAGAAGCGTGCAGCCGGCCCTCTACAATGCGCTGGGCAGAGCAAGCGACGGATCGCTCATCATGCAGGAGACCGTACAGGAGAAAAAAGCCTCGTACAGCAAGTCCACCCGCCAGTACCGCAAATACCACTTTGAGGCTACGCTCAATTATGACCGGCTTTTCGGTACAGATCACCGAACATCCGCACTGGTCTATTATTACATCAGCGATTCTAAAGACACGGACGACGCTACAAGCAACTTATCGGCCATTCCCTTGCGCTATCAGGGAGTATCCAGCCGGTTTACATATGGCTACAAGGATACTTACCTGCTGGACGTCAACTTCGGATATACCGGTTCCGAAAACTTCCAGCCCGGCAGACAATACGGTTTCTTCCCATCCGTCGCATTGGGCTGGGTACCTACCGGCTACAAGTTTATACAAGAGGCGCTCCCCTGGCTCGACTATCTTAAAATAAGGGCTTCGTATGGTTCGGTAGGTAACGACCGGATTACCGACGTCCGCTTCCCCTTACCTTACTAAAGTGAACGAGGGCACCGGATCGGCTTGGGGCGTTCCCGACATCGAGATTATCGGTGAGACACGTATCGGAGCTGATAATCTGGCGTGGGAAAAGGCCATCAAGTCCAATGTGGGTATTGAAGGAAAGTTGTTTAATAACAAGATCGATTTCGTTGTCGATATTTTCCATGATCAGCGTAACGGTATTTTCCAGCAACGGGTACAGAAAGTGCCCCGAGTTCGTAGGAGTGGTCTCCAATCCATACGCGAATGTGGGTAAAATGAAAAGTTACGGTGCCGACGGAAACATCAGCTTCACGCAGGATTTCACTCCCGATTTCGGCTTCACCTTACGGGGCAATTTCACGTACTCCAAAAATAAAGTACAGAACTGGGAGCAGGCTTATCTGGAGTATCCCTATCTGGAATACAATAATTTCCCGTACAATTCCATCCGCGGATATCAGGCAGTCGGACTGTTTAAGGACGAAGATGACATCAAATACAGTCCCAAGCAGACTTTCGGGGAGGTAATGCCCGGTGACATCAAATATAAGGATATCAATGGAGACGGTATGGTGGACAAGCTGGACATGGTGCCGTTGACACACAGCACTTATCCGCTGCTGATGTACGGCCTGGGGGCAGAAATCCGCTACAAGAATCTGACTCTGGGTGTATTGTTCAAGGGAACCGGCAAGACCTCTTTTTTCTATGTAGGTCAAAAGACGACAGTGAACGACGAAACCCGCCTCAACGGAATGGGGTATATGCCTTTCTTCGAGGGTAACACCGGAAACGTACTCACCCTGGCAGCCAATCCAGTCAACCGATGGATTCCCAGAGATTATGCCATCGCACACGGGATCGACCCTTCCCTTGCCGAAAACAAGGATGCGCGTTTCCCGCGCCTGCAATATGGCAATAACAGCAACAACAGCCAGTTATCCACCTTTTGGCAGGGCGATTCACGCTACATACGCCTGCAGGAAATCACCCTGAACTACCATCTTGCGACAGCTTTTCTGAGACGCATAGGTGTTTCTTCACTGGATATCCAATTCGTAGGTAACAACCTCTATGTATGGGATAAAGTGAAACTCTTCGATCCGGAGCAAGCACGCTGGAACGGCCGTGTATATCCCATCCCTTCCACCTATTCCCTGCAATTATATGTCAATCTCTAATAAATACATCACCCGATAGAATGAAAACATCCCTAATAAAAAAAAACAGCAAGAATGTTCTTCTTGGTTCAGGCAGTCATGTTGGTAACGTCCTGCAGCAACTTCTTAAACATAGACAATTACTTTGATGATGAATTCAACATCGACTCGGTTTTCACCAATGCCCGATATATGGAAGCGTATATGTGGGGAGCGGCAGCCATGTTCCCGGATGAGGCACAGACCATCCGTAACGGGTACACACCGGGACCGATGGCGACCGACGAAGGATTTAACGGACTGACCGGAAGCGGAACGGCCAATATCTATCACGGCATGGATTTCGCCAACGGAAAGATCACACAGGATTTCCTCGGAGACGGCTCCCCCAACCTGAACCAATGGGGCAAATACTACAAAATTATCCGTAAGTGCAACAGCATCCTGCAAAACCTCGACCGCCCGAAAGACCTGACAAACTCGGAACGGCTCAGACTGGAAGGATACACACGTTTTATCCGTGCCTTCGCCTACTACAATCTTTTGGTCGATTACGGTCCGGCAATCTTGCTGGGAGACGAAGTAGTGAATACCAACGAACCTATCGAATACTACGACCGCCCCAGGGCCACCTATGACGAAACAATGAACTATACTTGTGAGGAGTTCGAAAAAGCGGCACGGCTGCTGCCCTCGCCTCAGGATGTTTCCACGCTGGACTTCGGACGCCTCACCAAAGGAGCCGCACTCGGCCTGGTAGCCCGCCTGCGATTGATACACGCCAGCCCGCTATTCAACGGGGGGCCTGTTGCCAGCTCCTATTTCGGCAACTGGAAACGCAAGACCGACGGTGTGCATTATGTCTCCCAGCAATATGACGAAAGCCGGTGGGCAGTAGCTGCCGCCGCCGCAAAACGGGTGATGGATATGGGGAGCGTACAAGCTCTATACGTATGCAAAAGACGACAACACACCGGAGCTTCCCGCCGGAGTCACTTCCGACCCCAATTTCTATGACGCCTACCCGAACGGAGCCAACGGAATAGACCCTTTCAAATCTTATTCGGACATCTTTACCGGCGAAGCCGTAGCTTCCATCAACCCGGAATTGATCTGGGGAAGAAACACGACGTACCTCAACGAAACCATCAGCAAAGGTTCTTTCCCTCCCTCGATGGGTGGATGGGGACGTTTCTGCGTCACTCAGAAAGTGGTAGACGCGTATCTGATGGACGACGGCCGTACGAAAGAAGAAGCCGCCGCCGACGGATATTACTCGGAGACAGGCTTCACTTCCGAACCGCGCAACTTTTCCGGCTATCCCCTCAACGCCGGTGTATATAAGATGTACGCCAATCGTGAAATGCGGTTCTACGCGTCTGTAGGATTCAATGAGGCAGTATGGCAGGCATTATCCAGTTCGACTCTCAACAACCACACAGCCAAGTACTACTATCAGGATGAAGACGGTCGTGGCGGTGTTACAGCCACTTCGCCCAACTATCCCATCACCGGATACGTAATCAAAAAGTACAATAACCCGATGGATGCCTGGACCGGCACCGGAGCCCGCCATATCCAGAAAGCCTATCCCATCATCCGCTATGCGGAAATCCTGCTATCGTATGCGGAGGCACTCAACAACCTGACCGGCCCCCCACACCGTAGAACTGGACGGTCAGCCTTATACCATGAGCAGAGATAAAGAGGAAATTAAAAAAGCATTCAATCAAGTCCGCTACAGGGCCGGACTGCCGGGGCTGACAGCCAATCAACTCAACAGTACGCCGGAAGTACAGAAACAGATAGAACGCGAACGTATGGTAGAGTTTTTATGGGAAAACAGACGTTTCTATGATGTCCGCCGCTGGGGTATTTATGAAGAGACAGAGCAGGAACCTATCCGTGGAATGAATCCCGACGGCGCAACCAAAGAGACCTACTACCAGCGTGTCATCCCTAGTTCTTCCTCATTCCTGACGAGGGTGGTTGACAAAAGGTCTGTCTGGGTGCCCATACCACGCAACGAAATGAGAAGACTGCCTTCTCTCGACCAAAATCCGGGTTATTAATCTAAATAACAAAAAAGAAGATGAAACGAGATTTTATAACGATACTCGCACTTATGATGGCGCTTTCGTCATGCAATGACGATGCGCTGTTTGAAAAGGAAATGTACAAGAATGTAGTGGCCCTGATCAGCAGTGACTACTATAACACGTTTGAAGAAGTAGTCACCTTGTCCCCTACCGGAGAAGAGGCGACAGGATATATCGCAGCCTGCACCGGAGGTACCCATGCCCCGAAACAAGACATGGTGATCGGGCTGGAAGAAGACCTGACTTCACTGGAATTCTACAATCGGTCTCTTTACGACGTCGATGAAGCCTGCTATGCCAAATTCCTGTCCAGTGACAAATACGAGATCGTAGATTACAAGATTCAGATCAATGCAGGCGAACGGACAGGCAGAACCATGATCAGGATACGTCACGAAGGACTGTCGCCGGATTCTACCTACTTCGTAGGATTAAAAGCTACGGATATCTCCGGCGTCGAGATTAATGAAAGCAAAAACACCATTCTATATCAGATACTTATCAAGAACGATTATGCAACGCAGGGCGAAAACGTTTACTATTCAATGACCGGTCTGGCAGACGGGATGGCAACCGCAGGTAATAAGAAGATGTTTCCACTCACCCACAACAGCGTACGCATGATAGCCGGAACGGAGTCTTTTGAAAGCAATGTGGATCACATCAACAAAACCGCTATCATACTGCAAGTGGAGGAAAACAATCATGTCACGATAAAGCCGTACAAGGATATTGAGGTAACTCAGATAGACGGTGACTCCAAATACCCCAATACATTCAAGGTAGAGGAATCTTTCGGTCATACCTATAATGTATTTCTGCTGTCGTACCGATATACAAAGGATGGGAAAAGCAAGGTGATGCAAGAGGAATTGCGGCTGGAAATAAATAATTAACGCAAAAACCTCGTAAGGTTAACCTTTTTCTCTTTAATATTATTAATAACTTTGTATGCAAATCTTCTTTCGTACCACTATAGTGGCACGAAAGAAAGAACTATAGTTCCCCTTGTGCCCCACTATAGTGGTCCGCACGGGGAACTGTAGTAGAACGAATTAATATTTAAGCCGGATTCCTTAGTTTATAGGAACGGAAACATTAATAACACAACAAAATAACTTAAGTTATGAGCGCACAGTATGACCTTTACGAGACTCCCGATATCAAGCAGACAGGAGAAAAACAGCCCCTTCATCCCCGCATTGTTCCCAAAGGGACTATCGGTCAGGACGAATTTCTAGACCGCGTGCACAAATTTACGGGAATCAGCCGTAGTTTGCTGGCAGGAGCAATGCAGTCTTTTCAAAATGAGTTAAAAGATTTACTGGCTAACGGCTGGATTGTAGAATTAGGCGAGATCGGCTATTTCTCCGTATCGCTGCAAGGACCACCCGTAATGCACAAGAAAGATGTGCGTGCACAATCAATCAAACTAAAAAACATCAACTATCTACCGACCAAACAATTCAAGCGGGAAGTAGGGTATGACATGAGATTGGAACGTACCGAATCTCTCACCCGCCCCAAAGGTAACGGACGTAGCGAAGCGGAATGTCTGGCACTAATAACCGCCCACCTTGAAAAATATCCTTGCATGACTCGCACTGATTATTGCTATATGACCGGTCACGACAAAAAGCGTGCACTAAAAGAACTGAACGCTTTTATCGAAAAAGAGATACTGATGCGCTACGGAGCAGGAAAACAGGTGGTTTATGCGAAGAAAATGATTTGAAGCATATAGCGTATGTCCCCTAATTGAACTCATTAGATGAATAAGGAGAATATGTTTTTATGGATAGCCAATATGAAAACATACTGGATGGTATTAGGGGAAGAAGACTTTTAGCAAAATACCTAGAGAAAATAACAGCGGAACATCAAATGACCGCTGTTAGCATAACGTTTAGGATCACAACAAAAGAATATCATTTTAACCAACAATTGTAAACTTATCTCCTATAATCCTATCTTATTCTAAGTGAACATTTATTCTTTTGAGTCAGTAAAATATTCACCTTCTTTCCGTTACATATTCCTGGTTTCCATGCAGGCATAGAATTAAAAACTTTAATCATAGCATTATCAGCATTACTATATTCCTTTTCTGTTTTTCTTTGTGGATTCTAACCCCTTTCAATTTACCAGTTTTATCAACAACAAAAGTCAAATTGAATGTACTTTGCACATCATTTTCCACTTTCCCCACATACTGTCGCAAAGATAACTAGGAAACTCATCAACAACTTGATAAACATCCATTTTTGTAACTGTATCACGCATAAGTGAAAAACCACACTGTGCTTTTTTCGGTTCTACATGATATTAATACTACAGATAAGATTGTGATAATTAATATTCTAAAACTATTCTTCATACTTATATGTTTTATGGATTATTCCAATAATTATTAAAATGCTCTATGTATCTCTGATGAATGATAGAAGGACAATAATATCAATTATACAAAGAGAAGCTCAAAACCGTACTTTTAAATACCGGACAAAACCTGTTTCAACCTTTTCGGGCAGAGGCAACAAGCATCTATATACAGATACTTAAAACATCTTCTTTCGGAGACAATACACCCAAAAGTCGATCATTTTTCCGACAATGATACCGAAAGAACTAAGCGCCAAAGCGATGTAAACAGCGATAATCAACGGCTGTTCGTCTATCCATTTATTGACAAGTCCGGACATCCGTGCAAAAACACCGCCCGCAATAGTCAGGACAATGGTCGAGATAATATGTATTTGTATAAACTTGTCTTTCTCGTCCGAGTCCAGCCCCCTGTCTTTTAAATACCGGACAAGCCACAAGCACGGAACAAAGATGAATATCGCAATAAGCGCAACCGTCATCACTTCTTCCACAGGAACCTCATGCAAGCCTCCATCGAAAAAGCGTAAACTGTGTATTCTTAATAAACAGGAAGTCATCATTTATACTACACCCGTTAATTCTTTATTCATATTCTTCATTCCCTTTCCATCGCCTAGCCGGTCGTTCTCCGGACATCCCGGCTCCTGAGCCACCGGAGTCACGTTGGGTTCTTGAATCTACAAAGGTATGGATATGATATGAAAAGGACAATCTTCAATCGGAAAAAGATGAAAGGAGAACAACAAAAAAACATCTGACCATTTCTTTAGTTGAAGAAACTTATTAACGCACTTTGAGTTTTTTGCTTGGCAGTTCATTTGGAAACACATACATTTGCATCGTGATCACAAAACAAAAGAAACAGATTTACTAACTATTAAAAAACAAAAAAAAGATTATGGCACTTAGGTATGTCGTTAAAAAAGAATGATTGGTTTCGGTAAAGAGAAAACCGAAAAAGTATGTAGCACAGAATTTTATTACCAATACGGTTAATTTCAAGGATTTGTGTGATGAGATTTCAAAAGTGGGAATGGTTCCCAGCGGAGCGGTCAAGTTTGTACTCGATGCACTGATCGATACGCTGAATATAAACTTAAACAAAGGTATTTCCGTACAACTGGGTGATTTCGGTCAATTCCGTCCCGGCATCAGCAGCGAAAGTCAGGAGACGGAAGCGGCAGTGGATTCCGACACGATTCGTCGGGTGAAAATTGTATTTACTCCGGGATACAAGTTTAAGGATATGCTGAAAAAGGCAAGTATTCAAAAACTGGTAACCGGCAGCGAGATCGTTGACAACGAAAACACTCCTACTCCTCCCAACCCCGACGGCGGCGGTGACGGCGGCGATGAGGAAGCACCTGACCCGACAGTATAAAAACAGGAACAAAAAAGCTCTGCATGAGCTGAAACGCAAAAAATGACCGGAAGCACTGCTTTCCGGTCATTTTTTTAATAATCTCTTCTCTCTCTTAATTTTTTTATCCTTCGTACGGTTCAAAGTCCTCTTTTCCGACTCCGCAAAGTGGACAAGTCCAATCATCCGGAATGTCTTCAAATGCTGTTCCCGGTTCAATTCCGCTCTCGGGATCTCCTTGTGCGGGGTCGTAAATGTATTCACAGACTGTGCAAATGTACTTTTTCATAACGTTCGTTTTTTTATTGGTTTACTAAATAATATAACGCAAATAAAATGCAAATTGTTCGAACTTATTTCTTATCCCGAGTAAAAAAGTTATCTTTGCAACATATTTGTAGAACAAAACCAACAAGTTACATCATGCTAATAGCATTGCTACCTATCCTGCTAATTATATGTGCAATCCTCCTGCTCAGCTATCTATGGGAACGGAGAAAATGTCTTCGGATGCAAAAACGACTATTCCGGGAATCCAGAAAGCTGGAACATACCAACCACATCGCCAGCGCCATTCTGAAAAATGTCCATGCCTATATCTTATTAATAGATAACGACTTCAAAGTATTAAAAACAAACTACTATCAACTCACCGGAACTCAGAAAGGTCTGGAAGAAAAGAGAGTGGGCGACTTATTGCAATGCCGCAACGCATTATCGGCGGAAGGAGGCTGCGGTACTCATGCTTACTGTGGCTCCTGCCCCATACGTTGTGCCATCCGCCAGGCTTTCGAACAAAGAAGAGGCTTCACTGATCTAGGAAGCTACTCTGAACGTGCTTACCTCCGAAAAGAAATCCGTAGAATGTGACGCCGTGATATCCGGTTCCTATTTTCTCCTTAACGAAGAAGAGAATATGGTACTTACCGTGCACGATATCACCCAACTTAAAGAAACAGAAAAGCAACTGACACTTGCCAAAGAGAAAGCAGAAAATGCCGACCTTTCGAAGTCTGCCTTCCTTGCCAATATGAGTCACGAAATCCGCACGCCTCTCAACGCCATCACAGGATTTGCAGAAATACTCGCCAGTGCCAATACAGAAGAAGAAAAGGCACAATATCAGGAGATCATAAAGATGAATGCCGATCTGCTGCTGCAACTAGTGAACGATATCCTGGATATGTCGAAAATAGAAGCCGGCACACTCGAATTTGTATATACAAAGGTAGATATCAACCTGTTACTATCCGACCTGCGACAGCTTTTCCAAATGAGAGTCAACGACGCAGGAAAAAACATCCGGATAATTGCAGAACCAAGCCTTCCCTCCTGTAGCATAGAGACCGACCGGAACCGTGTCGCGCAGGTGCTCTCCAATTTTACCACCAACGCCATTAAATTCACGCAGGAGGGAACGATCAGCATCGGTTATGAGGCAAGAGATACCGAACTTTATTTTTATGTCACCGACACCGGAGCCGGAATCCCTGCCGACAAACTACCGGAAGTTTTCGGTCGCTTTGTGAAGCTGAACAAAGACAAGAAAGGAACGGGGCTGGGACTTTCCATCTCTAAAACCATCGTAAACAAATTGGAGGGGCAAATCGGCGCAGACTCCGTAGAAGGCAAGGGATCAACGTTCTGGTTTACGATTCCCTATCGTACTTGCGGACGTCCCGAATAAAGTAACTTCATAAAAAGTTTTAATTAAACATTTTATCACAATTTTATGTTGTATTTTTTGCGGTCCTAATCAAACGCATGTATTTGCATGAGTACTACAAAAAAAGACGATTATTATCATGTAGGCCTTACGGATGACGAAGTCCTACAAAGCAGAGAAAAGAACGGTGTCAATCTGTTAACACCCCCCAAGCGTCCTTCCTTATGGAAGCTCTATCTCGAAAAGTTTGAAGATCCGGTTGTGCGGGTATTGTTGGTAGCCGCCGTATTTTCACTGATCATTTCCATCATCGAAAATGAATATGCCGAAACTATCGGAATCATAGCGGCCATCTTATTGGCCACAGGCATCGGCTTCTTTTTCGAATATGATGCCAATAAAAAATTCGACTTACTGAACGCCGTCAATGAAGAAACACTCGTAAAAGTGATTCGCAACGGACACGTACAGGAAATCCCACGTAAAGACGTCGTTGTAGACGATATTATCATACTTTGGAAACAGGCGAAGAGATTCCTGCCGACGGCCAGCTGCTGGAAGCGATCTCCCTGCAAGTGAACGAATCCAACCTGACCGGAGAACCGGTAATCAACAAGACTGTGATCGAAGCGGACTTTGACGAAGAAGCAACCTATGCCTCCAACTTAGTGATGCGCGGAACAACAGTGGTGGACGGACACGGCACCATGCGCGTACTGCACGTGGGAGATGCCACAGAAATCGGCAAGGTAGCACGCCAAAGCACCGAAGAAAATCTGGAACCGACCCCTCTGAATATACAGTTGACCAAGCTCGCGAACCTGATCGGTAAAATCGGTTTTACCGTTGCCGGACTTGCCTTCCTTATCTTCTTTGTAAAAGATGTACTGTTGTACTTTGATTTCAGTTCGCTGAACGGCTGGCACGAGTGGCTTCCGGTTTTCGAACGGACCCTCAAATATTTCATGATGGCTGTCACTTTAATTGTAGTAGCCGTCCCCGAAGGGTTGCCCATGAGCGTAACGCTCAGCCTGGCCCTGAATATGCGCCGTATGCTCTCGACCAACAATCTGGTACGAAAGATGCACGCCTGCGAGACGATGGGAGCTATCACCGTGATCTGTACGGACAAAACGGGTACACTGACTCAAAACCTGATGCAGGTACACGAACCCAATTTCTACGGAATCAAGAATGGCGGCAACCTGGGCGATGATGACATCAGCGCTCTTGTCGCAGAAGGGATCAGCGCCAACTCAACCGCTTTCCTCGAAGAAGCGGCAACGGGCGAAAAGCCGAAAGGTGTTGGTAACCCTACGGAAGTCGCCCTGTTATTATGGCTCAACAGTCAGGGAAGAAATTATCTCGAACTCCGTGAACACGCCCGCATCCTCGACCAGCTCACCTTCTCGACCGAACGTAAATTTATGGCGACTCTCGCCGAGTCTCCGATCATCGGGAAGAAAGTACTTTATATAAAAAAGGAGCACCCGAAATCGTGCTCGGCAAATGTAAGGAAGTCGTACTGGACGGCCGACGGGTAGATGCCGTCGAATATCGTTCGACAGTAGAAGCTCAGTTACTGAATTATCAGAATATGGCAATGCGCACACTCGGCTTTGCCTTCAAAATAGTAGGAGAAAACGAACCGAATGACTGCACGGAACTGGTATCTGCCAACGACCTTAATTTCTTAGGAGTCGTAGCCATCTCAGACCCGATTCGTCCGGATGTGCCCGCCGCTGTGGCCAAATGCCAGTCGGCTGGTATCGGTATCAAGATCGTTACCGGTGACACACCGGGAACTGCCACAGAAATTGCCCGTCAGATCGGACTGTGGCAACCGGAAACAGATACCGACCGGAATCGTATCACCGGTGTTGCCTTTGCCGAACTGAGTGACGAAGAAGCGCTGGATCGCGTGCTCGACTTGAAGATCATGTGCCGCGCCCGCCCGACTGACAAACAACGCCTGGTACAATTGTTTCAACAAAAAGGAGCCGTAGTGGCCGTAACCGGAGACGGTACGAACGATGCACCCGCCCTGAATCATGCCCAAGTCGGTCTGTCAATGGGTACAGGTACGTCCGTAGCCAAAGAAGCCAGTGACATCACACTGCTCGACGACTCGTTCAACAGCATCGGTACCGCTGTCATGTGGGGACGCTCTCTTTACAAAAACATTCAGCGTTTCATCGTATTCCAGCTGACGATCAACTTTGTAGCCTTGCTAATCGTGTTATTGGGATCGATGATCGGAACAGAACTTCCGCTGACAGTGACACAAATGCTGTGGGTGAACCTGATTATGGATACTTTTGCCGCTCTGGCCCTCGCTTCCATCCCTCCCAGCGAAACCGTCATGCAGGAAAAACCGCGCCGCAGCACTGACTTTATCATCAGCAAAGCGATGCGTAACAATATATTAGGTGTAGGTACGATCTTCCTCGCCGTATTGCTCGGAATGATTTATTATTTCGACCACAGCGCGCAAGGTATGGATGTACATAACCTCACCATTTTCTTCACTTTCTTTGTCATGCTGCAATTCTGGAACCTGTTCAATGCCCGCGTATTCGGCACTACCGACTCGGCATTCAAGGGACTTTCCAAATCGTATGGCATGGAGTTGATTGTTCTGGCCATTCTGGTCGGACAATTTCTGATCGTACAGTTCGGTGGAGCTGTATTCCGCACAGAGCCGCTCGACTGGCAGACGTGGCTTCTGATTATAGGCGTTTCGTCCACGGTGTTATGGGTTGGAGAACTTATTCGCCTTGTTCAACGTAGTATTCACAAATGAGAAAATAATGAAAAGTAAAGGAATTAAAAACTTACTTATTGATTTAGGCGGTGTACTGATAAATCTCGACCGCGAACGTTGTATTGAGAACTTTAAAAAGATCGGGTTCCAGAACATAGAAGAAAAAGTTCTGCACCCACCAGCTGGACGGAATCTTCTTGCAGCAGGAGAAAGGACTGATCACTCCTGCCGAATTCCGTGACGGCATTCGGGAGATGATGGGAAAGATGGTAAGCGACAAACAGATCGACGCCGCCTGGAACAGCTTTTTGGTAGACATCCCGACCTATAAACTCGACTTGCTGCTCAAACTACGCGAGAAATACGTAGTCTATCTGCTCAGCAACACGAATGACATCCACTGGAAATGGGTATGCGAGAATGCCTTCCCCCTACCGTACGTTCAAAGTAGAGGACTATTTTGAGAAAACGTATCTCTCTTATGAAATGAAAATGGCCAAGCCCGAACCGGAAATATTCAAGGCAGTGACCGAAGATGCGGGTATTGACCCGAAAGAGACTTTTTTTATTGACGATTCCGAAATTAACTGTAAAGTAGCTCAGGAACTGGGTATCTCGACCTACACACCGAAAGCCGGTGAAGACTGGAGCCATCTTTTCAGAAAAAAATGAGAGTGTAAGTATGCAGATTATAAATGACACATCGGCTATGATTCCCGAACCATGCGTGGCTACCATCGGTTTCTTCGACGGAGTACACATGGGACATCGCTATCTGATCCGACAAGTGAAAGAGATAGCGGCCGCCAAAGGTTTACGTTCTGCATTGGTCACATTCCCCGTTCATCCGCGCAAAGTGATGAACGCCGCTTACCATCCGGAACTTTTAACTACTCCCCGAAGAAAAAACAAACCTGCTCGCAGGCACGGGAGTAGATTATTGCCTGATGCTCGATTTTACGCCCGACATCTCCCGTCTGACCGCCAAAGAATTCATGACTCAGATACTGAAAGAACGTTATCAGGTAAAGTATCTGGTGATAGGATACGATCACCGTTTCGGTCACAACCGCAGCGAAGGGTTTGACGATTATGTACGTTACGGGCAGGCAATCGGCATTAAGGTCATCCGTGCACAGGCTTACACAGATGATATACAGATAGATACCATCCAAAGTGCTCCGGTCAGTTCTTCTTTAATCCGCAAGTTGCTGCATCAGGGAGATGTAGACGCAGCTGCCCGCTGTCTGGGCTACGAATACTTTCTGGACGGAACGGTAGTAGGCGGCTATCAGGTAGGCCGGAAGATCGGTTTTCCGACTGCCAATTTAAGCGTGGATGATCCCGACAAACTGATTCCCGCAGACGGAGTCTATGCCGTATGGGTCACATTCGACGGAAAGACCTATATGGGAATGCTGAATATAGGCGTCCGCCCTACCATCGGAAATGGTCCCAACCGCACAATCGAAGTGAATATCCTTCATTTCCACTCCGACATTTACGACAAATTTATCCGGCTTACTTTCGTGAAGCGGACACGCCCCGAACTGAAATACGATAGTATCGACGAACTAATCGCACAGCTTCACAAGGATGCGGAAGAAACTGAAGCCATTCTACTCGCCGCCAAACAGGAGAAATGATCCCTTTTTTTCTCTAAATTAACCACATTAATAAGCCTCTTTTCGGCTGCAACGAGTCCGTTAATATCGAAAAACATATCTTTTTTATTGTTTTTCGATAAATAAAATCTCTTTTTCCTTTGCCAACTCAAAACTTACCTCTACATTTGCATATCGATAAACGATAAATAATCATCGAAAAACAAACATTTTCTATTTAATCATCTATAAAAAAATAACACTTTATGAAAAAGTCATTAATGAGTATATCGATGCTGGTAGTATCCATCTCAATGATAGCCATGTTTCTGTGCAGCTTCATTGCCAGTAAATAACAAACGATTATCTTTGTATCCATCCAAGAATACTAAGAATACTACGAATATGAGAACTGCTATTAAACTGATATTACTGAATCTGCTTATCGCACAGATCATTGCTCCCATTTTAGTCATGATCCCCTGTGTGATTTATCTGGTAGCCACTACCGGAAACTTAGACAAAGACACGCTCATTACCATGCTTATGATTCCGGCACAACTGGCCGGTCAGCTGATGATGGGTATCTATTTATGGAAAGCCGGATACATCAGCACAAAGAAAATAACCTGGGTCGCCCGTTTCATCCTCGTATCTGTTCTTCAGCGCATTGGCTGTCCTCACCTGTGGCTTCGTCGTATCCGCATTGGCAGAACTGATGAAGTGGATTCCCAACATCATGGAACAATCCTTCGATATTCTCCAGTCCGGCTGGGGAGGCATTCTTGCCATAGCCGTCATAGGTCCTGTACTCGAAGAACTGCTATTTCGCGGAGCAATCACCAAAGCATTGTTACAGCAATACAGCCCGACAAAGGCGATTCTGCTTTCAGCCCTTTTATTCGGTGTTTTCCATATCAATCCTGCCCAGATACTTCCGGCATTCCTGATCGGTATCCTATTTGCATGGACGTATTACAAGACTGCCAGCCTCATCCCCTGCATACTGATGCATATACTGAATAATTCGTTATCCGTATTTCTCAGCACGAAATATCCGGAAGCTGAAAATATGAGCGATCTGATGAACACTAGCTCCTATCTAATTGCTATTTTTGTAGCAGTTTTGATACTGGCAGGAGTTATTTGGGCGATGCGTCGTACGACCGTCCATTATCCCTGGAAAGAAGAAACAAATATCACGGACTAAAAAAATAACAGCGATGAAAAGACGTTTGAATATTCTCAGCATATTGGTATTCATAGTTCTGGGACTTTCTCTGTATACCACAGGATACCAGTTCGGAACAGGGATGAAAGCCGGAATGAGTCTGGCCAAAGAACAGCACAAGGAATCGAAAGCATGTGACAGACCTATGCTTGCAGGCGATTTCCGTTTTGTGGATGTCGTACCTACGATCGCCATGATCAAACCGGATACGATCATCAATGCCCGTAACAATGAGAAAGTGCCCGTCATGTATACGCAAATGGCGGTACGCACCGGAAAAGAGGTGAACTACAGTTATCTGATTATCAGCAGTTCCTGTTCGCTCATGAATGCACTGCTCACCATCTCCGCACTTATTATCTTCGTCATGCTGATTCTGAGCATCAACAAATCGCAGATATTTCGAATGGAAGAATGTCCGCCGCCTGCGCTGGCTGGGCAGTCTGCTGATTATGTCCTTCGTGTTTTACCTGATTCCGCAGGTCGTCAACTACTGGGGACTGAAAGAAGTATTCGCGCTTGAACATTATATCATCGCTCCCCTGGCGCTACAGACGACTGATTTATTATTGGGACTCGGCTGCCTGATTGTAGCCGAAACATTCGCTATCGGACTGAAAATGAAAGAAGAACAGGAACTGACCATTTAACCCAAACCGAGAAAATAAAATTATGGCAATTATAGTAAACCTTGACATCATGATGGCGCGCAGAAAAATATCTCTGGGCGAGCTGGCGGAGAAAATAGATATCACCCCCGCCAACCTTTCTATATTAAAAACCGGAAAAGCTAAGGCAATCCGTTTCTCTACGCTGGAGGCTATCTGCAAAGTACTGGACTGCCAGCCGGCAGATATACTGGAATATCAGGAGGAAATTTGCGATTAAACAAGGGGAAAAGCTTATATTTTTTTAGGCACGGATTACGCGGATTACACGGTTTTAAGAGATGCATCTGGCAGAAACCGTGTAATCCGCGTAATCCGTGCCTAAATTTATTATCTTTATTTCCCTTCTTTTGCCTTAAATGCCAGCGCATACATACGTATCTGCTTTACCATCGACAGCAACCCATTGCTACGGGTAGGAGACAAATGATCTCTCAAACCTATCTTATCGATAAAATAAAGATCAGCATTCAGTATTTCATCGGGCGTATGTCCCGAAAGGACTTTGATCAATAAAGCAATGATTCCTTTCACAATCAAAGCGTCACTTTCCGCATTAAACACGATTTTTCCATCCACATCGTCCGCCTGAAGCCATACACGGCTCTGACAGCCTTCGATCAGATTCTGTTCGGTCTTATACTTTTCATCGAGCGGTTCCTGTTCATTACCTAAGTCAATGAGCAGCTGGTAGCGGTCCATCCAGTCATCGAAGTCGCTGAATTCAGCAATCACTTCGTCTTGTAATTCATTAATTGACATGAAGTTATTTACGGTTTACTAGTTAACTATTTACTTTTCATTATAAATCACTTCCAGCACTGTCTGTCCGACGGCTTTCAGCGTATTCTTGTCGATATGGTCCATATTATCATGAATGGTATGCCAAGTCGGAGGGAAGCCTGTTTCCGGATCATTGGGAATAATATCGATTGTCTTGATACGAGCCAGACGGTTAATAAACAGATGGTCGTCGGTGATGGTATCGCCTCTCTCATCAATGAAGGTTTTCCCATAACCTGCTTTTTTAGCCGCTTTCCATACTTTCTTGTTGATATCCGGAGCAAACTCTTCGGAATATCCTTCTTTCAGAAATACGCTGTTCTCACCACCCACCATATCGAGCAAGATACCAAAACGGGCATTATACCCTTGCACGTGAGGATTGCGCGACCAATACTGCGAGCCGAGACACCAAGCCTCTTCCTTGTGCTTTCCCTCGTAGAATTGAGGAGTTCCGTAGTCTTCCGCATCCAGAAAGATGATATCAATGCCCAGTTCCGGCTGTTGCTGGTTGACCAACCGGGCGATTTCCAGCAAAGCTCCCACTCCGCTTGCTCCGTCATTGGCGCCCAGAATAGGGGTATGGTGATTCTTTTCGTCAGCATCATTATCCGCCCACGGACGGGTATCCCAATGTGCAAACAACGCTATTCTCTTCTTACTTTCCGGTTTGTAAGAGCCGATGATATTCCGCGCCTTCAACAGTGTGCCGTCATAGGCAATCAGATCGGCATACTGATTCGTTACCTTCGCACCGAAAGCCTCCAGCTTTCCGGCCAGATAATTGCCACAAGCTACGTGCTCCTTCGTATTGGGGACACGGGGACCAAAATCTACCTGATTCTTTACATACAAATAGGCACTGTCCGCATCAAACTGAGGTACATTTACCACCACTTTTTCACTTTGTTCATTCGTACCAGTTGCCTTGCCGCCTCCTCCACAAGAAAAAGCAGATAATAATACAAAGGCACTCGTCAACACTATCATAGATTTCTTTTTTCATCGTCCTTTTTTATCTATATGAAGCCTCAAAATTAGTCATTTTCACCACAGTATCGTTCAGATAGAATGGATTATTAACAAATAAACTTTAACTCCACATTTTTCTTTCCAACGGTCAATTCCACTTTTGCGCCATTGATAAGCGGCAAATTATGCGTCACATGACCTACCGGAAAATTAAAACAAACCGGATAGTCATATTCTTTCACCAAATCGGCCAAAGCGGGATACAGCTCCTTACCCAACGAACAGTCTTCTTCGTATTCGGTAAATTGACCGATAATGAGTCCGGAGAGTTTTTCAAGCACACCGCCCAGTTTCAGATTGTACATCATGCGCTCAATCGCATGGGGACGTTCACTGACATCTTCGAGAAACAGGATGGTTCCTTCGGCAGGAATATCATAAGGAGTGCCGCGCAGCCCGTAAGCTACCGCCATATTTCCGCCACGCAGGATACCTTCGGCCGTACCTTGCCTGTTCAGTTTATGCTTTTCGCAAGTATAAACGGGCAGATTACCGAAAGAATATCTTTCAGATAGGCCACGCAAGGGTCTTCTTCCGGCTCCACGCTCAAATGACGCGCCATCAGCGAATGCAGGGAGGCATATCCATTCTTCTGAAATAAATTATGCAAGGCAGTGATGTCGCTGAATCCCAGCAACCACTTCGGATGTTCACGAAAGGCGGTAAAGTCAATCTTGTCCACCAGATGCACCGCCCCGTATCCTCCTCTGCTACAAAGAATAGCTTTCACCTTGGGATCATCCATCGCACTCTGCAAGTCTTGCAGACGTTGCCGGACCGTTCCGGCATAACGTCCGGAAGAGCCACCGGCATATTTCCCCACAGAGACTTTCAATCCCCATGATTCAAGCCGTTTCTTCGCACGTTTCAGAAACTCTTTGTCTATCTTGCTGGAAGGTGACACAATCACTTTACTTCGTCACCTTTCTGTAAAAAAGAAGGAAGTTGAATATTCATATTTAATGTTTTATTTGAGTGACTTTCGCTGATAAAAACGCACCCAGTCCACTTCCATTTCTACCGGAAGGTCTTTGGGATCGACTGCTCCGACCCACGAACCGCCCAACTGCATATCGATCAGCAGATAAAACGGCTGGTCGAACGGGAATTGTCCCTCCTTCTGCGTCTGTATGCGGGGATAAGTAAACGTATGTATGTCGTTGACATAGAACGAAAGACTGTCCGGATACATTTCTACAGCGAAAACGTTATAGCGATCGGGATGGATGACTCCTGTGGAGTGTGACTTGGGATGATCCTTGATGCCCAAAGTGTACGTATAATGAGAATGAACTGTCTGATAAGCGATAGAGTCGTCATTCAGACGCTCCATCACATCTATTTCGCCTCCCGACGGCCATTTGGCATTTTCGGGCAACAGCCAGATAGCCGGCCATGCTCCTTTTGCGGCATTCAGCTTGGCGCATATCTCGATGCGTCCGTCAAGGAATGCCTTTTTTTACCTTTTTGGTATAAACGCCTCCTGTCAGATAAGGTGCCGTATCATTGGGCAGCGTCTGATTGGCAATGCCTCTTAACACCAACTTGCCTTTGCGCATGGCAAAGCAGGAATCAAAGTCCGTCATATAATTATTCCAGTCGGCCTTCCCTCGCGGAATCTTGCTCCAAACCTGCGGGTCAAAGCCTTTTTCTGATTAAAATTCTCTTCCCATACCAGCGACCAGCCGGAGGAAGAAACTCTTGTCGTTTTGCAGGAAACGAGTACCCAACAAAGGAGTAATGTGCTAATAAATAATAGATTTCTGAACTGTTTCATTTTGTTTTAAAGTTTAAGGGGGATTCATTTGCAAAAATACAGGAAAAAACGGTTCGGTGTATATCTACACACTAAAACAACTAAAATATAACAAAATGTTACATAACAGGCGCAAGTTTTCGGGTTATGAGTATTATTTTCTCAATGATTTTTCTGATATTTGCTAAAAATCTAACGTTATGGAACCTATTCAGAACTTTGCCCAGCTAACAGCCCATCTTAAACAACAGAATCGTAGGAAACGAATTGCCGTAGTCTGCGCCAACGACCCTAATACGGAATATGCCATTACCCGTGCTTTGGAAGAAGGAATTGCAGAGTTTCTCATGATCGGGGATTCGGCTATTCTGGAAAAATATCCTGCCTTGAAGCAATATCCCGACTACGTGAAGACCATTCACATCGAAGATTCGGACGAAGCGGCACGTGAAGCTGTCCGCATCGTGCGTGAAGGGGGGAGCGGATATTTTAATGAAAGGTATCATCAACACGGACAATCTGCTGCACGCCATCCTTGACAAAGAGAAAGGACTGCTACCCAAAGGGAAAATCCTCACGCACTTGGCGGTGATGGAGATTCCGACTTACCATAAACTGCTGTTCTTCTCCGATGCCGCAGTGATTCCACGCCCCACGCTGCAACAACGGATTGAAATGATCTGGTATGCCATCTGCACTTGCCGCCATTTCGGTATCGAGCAGCCTCGCGTTGCACTGATACACTGTACCGAGAAAGTGAGCGCCAAATTCCCGCATTCGCTGGATTATGTAAACATCGTGGAGCTTGCCGAAGCGGGAGAGTTCGGAAATGTAATCATCGACGGTCCGCTGGATGTACGCACTGCCTGTGAGCAGGCGAGCGGGGACATCAAAGGAATTGTTTCGCCTATCAACGGACAGGCGGATGTGCTGATTTTCCCCAATATAGAATCGGGAAATGCGTTCTACAAGTCCGTCTCCCTGTTTGCCAATGCGGATATGGCCGGATTGTTGCAAGGACCTATCTGTCCGGTAGTACTCCCTTCCCGCAGTGATTCCGGCTTATCGAAATATTACAGCATCGCAATGGCCTGCCTGCAAGTGGCCGGCTGCGAATGCAGAGAGAAGCTCAACCTGAACCGTTAATCATAATTCAAACCTTATAACTCCAAAGATATGAAGATTCTGGTCATCAACCCCGGCTCCACTTCTACGAAGATAGCAGTCTACGAGAACGAAACTCCGTTGCTCGTCCGTAACATCAAGCATACGGTCGAAGAATTATCCGTTTATCCGCAGGTGATAGACCAGTTTGAATTTCGTAAGAATCTGGTTCTTCAGGAATTAGAGGCAAATGGAATACCCTTTGCATTCGATGCTGTCATCGGACGCGGCGGCCTCGTCAAACCCATTCCGGGAGGAGTCTACGCAGTCAACGAAGCCATGAAGCAAGATACTTTGCACGCCATGCGTACCCATGCCTGCAACTTAGGTGGACTGATTGCAGCCGAACTGGCCGCTTCCCTTCCTGATTGCCCGGCTTTCATCGCAGACCCGGGAGTGGTGGATGAACTGGAAGATGTAGCGCGTATTTCGGGTTCTCCGCTGATGCCTAAGATCACCATCTGGCACGCCTTGAATCAGAAAGCAATCGCCCGCCGCTTCGCAAAAGAGCAGGGAACGAAATATGAAGAACTGGACTTGATAATCTGTCACTTAGGTGGCGGTATCTCTATAGCCGTTCATCAGCATGGCAAAGCCATTGACGCCAATAATGCTTTAGACGGCGAAGGGCCTTTCTCGCCGGAAAGGGCTGGCACCCTTCCTGCCGGTCAGTTGATCGATATTTGTTATAGCGGACAGTTCACGAAAGATGAATTAAAGAAGCGTATCTCCGGACGTGCCGGACTGACGGCCCATCTGGGCACTACCGATGTTCCCGCCATTATCAAAGCCATAGAAGAAGGTGACAAAAAAGCTGAACTGATACTGGATGCCATGATATATAATGTTGCGAAAGCCATTGGCGGAGCCGCCACCGTACTCTACGGGAAAGTAGATGCCATTCTGCTGACAGGAGGTATTGCTTATTCAGACTATATCATTTCAAGACTGAAGAAAAGAATCTCTTTCTTAGCCCCTATACATGTCTATCCCGGTGAAGGGGAAATGGAGTCATTAGCATTTAATGCTTTAGGGGCATTAAGAGGGGAACTTCCTGTACAAATCTATAAATAACAAACGTAGCCATTCCTATTTTTACTTGTAAGGCTCTTAGCTCCGCACGGCAATCACCTCAATTGTTACTGTTTTTTCGTGTACAGTATAAATGATTCGGGCAGATACATTATATAGCCTCCACAGTGATTTGATAGCAGTTTTGCTCTCATGCTCTAACAGTTTATCTATATCCCTTTATTCATGAGGGTTACAGCAATGGGAGCAACTGTGGTAGCAGAGTGAGAGCAAACGTTTGCTCTCACTGAAAGTTTCATTCGCTTGAAACTAATGCTGGAACTACTTGAAGGGGATAAAGGCAGTAGGAATCTAAAGTACTTCTTCCAGTAGCACAAGTTCCCAACTACACCATACTATCGTAATTAGTTTTAGTCCGCCTTTCGCTTTAGCCTCCGCTACCAATTCATCCTGGCTGTAACGAAGTAACTGCTCCCGCGCCTCATCGGCAAGTGCCCTTATTTCTTTCTCCGAAGCGCCAGCCTTTGCATACTTCACTTCGAGCAGATAAGTTAATGGCGGCATTACAGGAACCGACGGACTAGGTTTGAAAAGGAAGTCGGCAAAACCTTTATTCAGTTCGTATTCCGGATACAGTTGATAATAACGGTACATACCTAAATAAGCCAACAAAAAAAGCCCTTAATATGTGCTTCGCCCTCTATATATTCGCGAATACGGCTTTGCTCACGGATAGCCTCTGCTATAAAATTAAACAACGGTTTCCAGTCTCCTCTGAAAGCCATGTTCTCAAATAACATCGTCATCCGGTTCATATCAATCTTAAAAATATCATGTTTGATATATCCTTGGATCAAAAAGCTAAAAAGCTGTTCTCTGACCACCAGATTCGGAACATGCAGAATGGGTCTTCCCACCATATCGACTCCTTTAATAGAAAGAAGTCCGAAATAGAATAACAAAGACTTGAAATTGCGTACATCCGTCATTTCCAGTGCAGAAAAGTGTGTAGCAATGTCCGTAGTTATTTCTCCCTGCTCGGCTATTTCTTTAATAACAGAGAAGTTCTCCCCCAATCCGTGGTCAAGTCGAATCAAGTAAGCTAATTTATTAAAGTCAGTACGAATGTTGGGGTCTACAATTTCATCAGGCTTTTTCTCCATGCAATACAAAGATTTCATAAAGTAAAGCACCATATCGGAGTTAAACATACAATCTGCTAATCTACTTCTACTAAAGCAGTAATTGTCATAGTTGGGTTTCATCATGACAATTGTCTCATCTACCGTTTGCATGAGCACTCCCTGTTCTTTATAATAAGTAAGCATTTCACGCAGTTCCGCTTCACTGAAACCTACTAAATCATTAAACCAAGGATCAGTCGTAATATTGGTTCCGATATTAAAACCACTGGTGACGTCATCCATCGTGACAGGACTCACTCCTGTGATAAACATACGCTGAAGAGCGGACCCCGTACCGGTGGTAGCAGCCTTTATCACATTAAAGAATCCACGAACAAAGCCTTCACCATGAGTCGCCTTTTGATAATACTCTGTACCATAGGTCGAAAGAATCGTATTCGTAAAATTATCATATTCATCAATAAGGAGATAAATAGGGAGATTTCCTTTACGGAAGCATAAGAATTGATAGCTGATAAAAAAGCACCCGGATCTTGCTGTATCTCTTCATCGAGAACATCCCAAATTTCTTTTCCCAAAAGATCTTCATATTTGAACACAAAATCCCTAAGCTTACTACAGCAATGCAATTTAAATGATCGCTCTACTTCATTGACATTAGAACTTACTTCCGAAAAGTTGAACCGCATAATGAGATAACAATTATGCTTCGGGGTTGGATGTTGACCTATATAAAGATGCCCGAATAGCTCATCAAAGTCATTAGCATATACTACATCGTAATAAGCCTCCAACATAGCCAAAGTCAAACTCTTTCCAAACCGACGAGGACGAATCAGGAAAAGATAAGCCGGTTGCATCTCGATTCTCTCGATGAACATGGTCTTATCTACATAGTAATAATTGTCCTTTTGAATTCGGGCAAAGTCCGTCAATCCATAGGGTATTTGTTTCATCATATCACGATTCCTTTCATTATATTTGTTCTTTATTTCTGCAAGCTCTGCTCTATATTTTGCAAACGACGTTCCAGTGCTGCGTACTTTTCATCCTTCTCTTTCAGCAGACGTTCGTAGAGTTCAGTGATTTTTTCGATAGGGTTAAAGTTATTCACTCTATTATCAACACTATTGTCACTATCTTCTGTATAAGACTTAACTGTACCCAAACTAATCTTTGCTCCACCTGTATATTGTTCCGAATCATTCACCGTATTATTTTCAAACACCACCGTCTGCGCATCCTCTTCCAAACTCTTCAGATACTCGAAAGGGACTCCCAATGCCCGTGAAAAGCGGTGTAACATTTCATCATCAATCACTCTCATCTGCTCATATTTAGATACTGCTGATTGTGATAAATGTACTAATTGGCTTAAAACCTCCTGATTCATATTCTTTTCTATACGAAAACGACGTATGTTATGTCCATGATGAACTCTCCCAACAGTTAATTCTTCTGCTTCCATGATTCTTTTTTCTTTTTAAAATCCAACAAATATACAAATGAAAAGTTTCGTTCGAAGCAAATATACGAAAAAAACGAATAGATGTGGTAATATGAATAAAAGGAATATTCCAACTTAGCAAATGGAATAAAAATCATATTACTTTCATTCTAAAGTTCAAAAAATTAGAACTTTGCCAAGTATAAAATAAACACCAAACGAACAAATATGATAAAAGTATTGACCGAAACAGAATACAAGTTCTTAAAAGAATTCATTGCCTTGATAGAAAAATACAACTTACTTTTCACTACAGATGAAAAGGGAGAAATTGAAGTCAACAGTTCATAGACAACAATTAGCAACAGAAACAAATCAGAATTCAGATTTACTACATACTCCCATACACTTAGGAGATTGTTTCGACGAAACAGAACTAAATTACATATTAGATCAAACTGATGAAAGAATAAAACAGATAGCAGAAGAATATCAGTCAGAAGAGATATTCACCCAACATCTAAGCAAAAACAATAAATCCTAATCTATATATAAATACCCCACCAGTCTTTTTTTATCCCCACGGCCTCTTTCTTTTTATAAGGAAGGGGTCGTCCCTTTTAAAATAAAGACATCAACTCCAAACTACGGAAAGCTTCATTTCGAAATAATAATGAGCAAATCCCTTATACAAGAGGGAATCAAACTTCTATAAGAGTACTTCCGAATAAGTACAAGACTGGATTGTGATAAGTACTTAAGTTGTCTGATTCCGGTACAAGATTTGGAGCAAAGATGTACTACCTCCACTCCACCCTCTTATTGAGTCACTCTTCGCATTCAGCCTTTTCAGTCTCGTTCGCAAACGTCCTGATAGAAGGGGATAGAGGCTGAATGCGCTATTTTGTACCCCGCATTTAGGAACCTCTGAACGGGAGTAACTGATTTCAGTCCTTTCAGCGTTGATAATACATAAAAACCATAGTTTGTTTACTATAGCGACTCTGCATACAAGTTATAGTCCCTCAACACGTGGGGTAAATTCTGTAAGCTCGGAGATGAGTTTCATTCGCCACCGAGGTAAAGGTTACTCACCACCGAGATAAAAGTAAGTGGGATGCCGGCTTATTTCAAAAGAGTAAAGACAAACCAATAGTTCAGAAACAAACAGAGGGTCTCTGTTTACTCTGGACAGACCCTCTGTTTATACCGAATGGAGCCTCAAATTGAGATAAACACAGGCTCTGTTGAGCCTAAGACTAACAGTGTTCGAAGCTCTTATTTTTTCCGACTGAAAGAGCTGAAATCAATAACTCTCGCTCAGATGCTTCCAAAGACGGGGTACAAAATAGCGCATTCAGCCTCTATCCCCTTCTATCAGGGCGTTTGCGAACGAGACTGAAAAGGCTGAATGGTGTGAGAAAGATCTATGTCTGAGATGTCCTATCCGAACAATATTTTTGAGCTCATCATCCACCGTTTCAGAATTTCTCTTGTTATTTGGTGATTTCTTGGCAGAAATCGCCTGCTAAACAATAAATTTCAGTAATTTTGCTTTCAATGAATTTAGCGGTAAAATCCAGTAAATATTATAACTGAAGACCATAAGTCTACTACTGCTATTACTTATTTTCAAAGAATTAACCGTTGGTTTATAGTAAGCTCACGGTTATTTAAGATTGGATACAAATGGACATAGATTTTGAATCATACATCCGTGGCAGCGAGCCTGACAAAAAAGAAAAGGCTTCAGCTTGGAAAACAGCTATCGGCTTACAAGCTGTAGATGGATTACAGACATCTGATTATCTTAAAAGATACAGCTGTAAAAGCATATCGAAGGTGATATAAGCATTGATGAGGTGAAGAAACTCATCAATGGATACTATCAATCAAAGACTGCGCGTACTTTACAAGATGAAGAGACTGAGGAAGCGGATAAGGTATCTGCCAATATTGCCCGAATCTTAAACGAACAATCGTTTGCTTTTTCCGTGGCAGGATTCACTTCCATTCACCGCAGATTATTTGAAGAGATATTTAAGTTTGCCGGAAAAATTCGCGACTATGATATAACGAAAAAAGAATGGGTACTTCGTGGTGATACGGTACTTTACGTCAACTCTGAGGATTTACGCAGGGCATTAGAATATGACTTGGAGCAAGAAAAGACCTTCTCATACCAAGGCTTATCTATGGACGATGTAGTGGTACATATAGCTAAGTTCGTATCAGGCATCTGGCAGATTCATCCATTTGGCGAGGGTAACACTCGTACTACGGCAGTATTTACTATAAAGTACTTACGCAGCATCGGCTTTGACGTGAACAATGACTTGTTTGCCGACAACTCTTGGTATTTTCGCAATGCATTAGTTCGTGCCAATTATAGAAATGTACGGAAAGGCGTTGAATCTGATATGAGTTTTTTGATTTTGTTTTTCAGGAATCTGATGATAGGAGAAAATAATGAGCTGAAAAAATAGAACAATGATTATCAACGCCCCACAAAAGTTGACCGAACAAGTTGACCGAACAAGTACCGAACAAGTACCGAACATGCTAACCGAACAACTCAGTGCACCACTTACAGCAATCATAAAAGTTATCGGTACAGAACAGTATTCATTAAAAGCATTAATGGAGAAAATAGGATTAAAGCATCGCCCCACTTTTTATAACGAATTATCTGACACCGGCTATTCAAAGTGGTTTTGTAACTCTTCTTTATCCCAATAATCCTAAACATCCTCGACAAAAGTACCTGTTAACAGTGAAGGGACTAGCTGTTTTTAACTCACACAAATGACGGACGAATAGGAAATACTTTTTTCTAAGTCACATTATTGACAGCCCCCTTCCATCCGTTCTAATTCCTAGCCACGAAACTGCGTTACAATACAATGTAACTCGGTATCTTGTATCAATTGGCGTACTCTTGGGGCAACTGCATATCCCTTTATCTGCTCCACAGCCTCTTGCCATTGTGCTTCTGCTTTCTCTGCCGTATCTTTTAAAGACAGATATTTCAGTTCAAGGATATAGCTATGCTTCACCTCATAACGAAGTAAGTCCGGCATCAGAAATAAATCGCAGTAACCATGATTCAATTCAACTTTCGGAGCTGTCAGATAATAAGCATTCACACTCAGGTAAGCGGTAAAAAAGCCCTGAATATTACGTTCGCCTTCAAAATACTCAGAATAACACGTTCAGTTCGTGCAAGCACGCATAAAACAAAAGTATATTCCGGCTAAAAGAACAAAGGAAAGGGAAACAAAGTTAAGGACGTAAGCTCATATAAAACTTTATTTAAGTCAAGGGAGCGAAGCCCCCTTGACTTCACTCCCCCACAATCTTTCTCCTCTACTTTTTGCCTAATACACGGAGAAAACAAGTTTGAATTAAAAAAAGTTACACCTAATATTTATAAACCTCTAGAAATTTCTACCAGTATCCCACCAAAGGCGAGTTCCACCGTTATCTTCGCCTCCCAAAGCTTTCTTCAAAGCAGAATATTGAGTAGGATTGTTTTTTTGAATGTTTGCCGGATATGGCAAGCGACGAATACGTATGTCAGTATCGATAGCTCCACCACTATTGTTCACGAAGACTTTGAACAACTGCGGATAACCTGTACGGCGTTGTTCTGTCCAAGCCTCATAGCCTTCAGGATAACAAGCGATCCACTTCTGTGTGAGGATTCTTTCCAGTTGTTCTTCCGGAGAAGCACCTCCATCCCACTTCGGAGTCACTTTAATCAGCGCTTTCACATCATATTTTGCTTCGAAGGCATCGACATAATCGGAAGGAGTAGCATCACTTGTGAGATAATCGCCTACATTCACTCCCCATTGCTGACAGGAAACCGTAATACCTTTCTCGTAGCAGTCTTTCACGTTTTCGGAAGTAAATCCACGCAAGGCAGCCTCAGCACGAAGGAACCATACTTCGGCAGCAGTCATCAAGATAGCATCGGTCTGTTTGGTAATCGTACTCTTGGAATGCAGACGGTAACGGTTCTCGTCTTTTTACAGTAACTCCTGTTCCTTTGGGGAACACCTTTATAAGTACCGGCAATCTTATTTCTTTCGGCAATAATCAAATTACCCTTTTCGTCTTTTATATCACCACCTTCCGCTTTCGAGTAATACTTAATCAGTCGCGGATCATTATATCCTACCAAAACAGACTCCATCGTAGCACCCATGAATACTTCTCCCCAGCCTTCATTGACTGTTCCCAGCGGATTCTTATAACCGCTTTCGGTAGAAACGGCAACTGTTTCATCCGCACTCTCCAACACGCCACCGGCAGTTGCATCCATCGCTTTGGCAACTTCTGCTCTCGCCAGATCAGGGGCACTCATCGATACACACGGATTGCAAGCCGCAAGCGGAGAGAGTTTGCAAACTTCACCCACTGTGACAGTGTACGTTTGCCTGCGGGCATCAGAATATCGGCAGCAGCAAAAGGTTCGAGAGCGGCATTGGCTTTCTTATATTCGTTGATCAGTTTGACTCCTTCGTCCAAATCTTTGAAGAACTGACGGTAAGCGGCTTCCTGACTATCGACATTATCACCCTCTTCCTGTCCGAATTTAGTGTAGACAACAGGACCATAAGTATCAGCTATACGGTGCATCAACTCGACTTTCAGGATTTTGGTCACTCCCAGCAAACCTTTCTGTTCCTGATTGATCTTCTCCGATTTCTGAGCGGCGGTCATTATATATCCATAAGTATATGTCCATGCCGAACCTGTCCAGCCGTCATTCAAAGCATATACGGAGTTCTTGTCATTGAAACTGTTGTTCATATCGTGAAAATATCCGGCAAACATATCATGACCCAGATTCTGTATAGTCTGGAAAGTCCAGTCGGTACCTTTTCCCCAATCGTAGTTGAAGTAAATACCCTGTTGCATGACTCCGAGGTTCAGCACATATTTCTGAAGATCATATTCCTGAAGTTCAGGCGTATATCCGGCTTTATTGGCATTATCTGATTCAAAACCATCCGTACATCCGGTAAATGTCATCAGTCCGGCTACTAACAGATTCGCTATATATAGATTTTTTTTTTCATAATTCGCTTGCTTTAAAGTTAGAATGTAAATTTAACGTTGAAACCAATGTTACGGGTTGTCGGCATACCGAATACATCAACTCCCTGATTAGTGTTACCTACAGACAAGATAGCATCCGGATCGAAAGGAGCATCTTTGTAGAAGAAGAACAGGTTACGTCCCACCAATGATACATCGATACCGGTGAATACCTTAGTCTTGGCCAGCAAAGTAGACGGGAACGAATAGCTCAGAGATAATTCGCGTAAACGAATATTGGTCGCACTGTACATATAACGCTCGGAGATACCGTTACGGTCACCTACTACTGAATAGAAACCTTCTACATTCTCAAATCTTGTTCCGTCAACTTCCACATAACCTCTGTCACGTGCTTCAGCCGTAGCCTTCGTTACGCCTCTGCCGTCCAATGTAGCTTGTGTCAGAGACATGACATCACCGCCTTTGCGCATATCGATCAGGAAATACAGAGAGAAACCCTTATAAGTGAAGGTATTAGCCCAACTCAACAGAAAGTCCGGATTACAATTTCCCAGATATGTTTTATTACCTGACTCTGAAATAGGTTTGCCTTCATCGGATACCTTAATCTTACCTTGTTCGTCACGTGCGAACGTATTTCCATAGATGTCTCCCAAAGAGCCGCCTTCTTTAATCTGCATCATATATGCCATAGAGAAACCCGGGTCACCATATACGAAGGAAGTATAATTCGGAGCCAGTTCGACTACCTTATTACGGTTTTGTGAATAATTGAAAGTCGTTTTCCAACGGAAATCTTCGGTCAGCACCGGAGTAGCTCCCAATGTGATTTCAAATCCTTTGTTGCGAATCTTACCTGCATTGATATAACGGTATGCATAATCTTCACCCGCACTTGGTCGGAACTTTCAGCAACTGATTCTTAGTATCTGTCTTGTAGTAAGTAAAATCAAAATCAACACGGCTGTTGAACAGTCTCCATTCCAGACCAAATTCAATAGAGTTACTGATTTCCGGTTTCAGGTCACCTCTGTTATATACGTCTACTGCCTGCAACTTTCCTCCGGCCCCGATGATATCGGACAAATCGGTAATACCAATCGGTAAGTCGTTACCTACCTGCGCCCATGATCCGCGAATCTTTCCGAAAGAAATCCATTGCGGTAATTTAAAGCTTTCGTTGATCACCCAGGAGAGTCCTACAGAAGGATAGAAGAATCCTTTGTCCACACTATTGGTATGTGACAACGTGGACGACCAGGTCATTACGTGCTGTCAAGTCGAGGAACAATGCGTCTTTCCATCCTACCTGTGCCGTTGCGAATACGGATTGAATTGTACGTCTGCGGTCAATCACCTGCTCGGCAGAAGCACTGGTGTTCATTACAATATTGGGAACAGTGAATAAGTTGGGTTTGTACAAAGAAGCTGTCTTGGAATCCAATGTCAATGAATTCTCGGTCTGCACATTAATACTACCACCCAAAGCGGCATTCACAGAGAAATCACCGAAATGCTTGTTGAACATAGCCATCACGTCACCATAAATCAGGAAGTTCTGTGTGTCGGCATACACATAGCGGCCGTTATTTCCTACAATGGCAGGAGAAGTGCTCGCATACATTTTCTGGTCAAACTTATCGCTGACGTAATCCACATTCCCACGAGCTTGCAGGTTGAGCCAGTCGGTTGCTTTCAGATTGGCAGTCAGGGAGGCCAATGCACGGTAGCGCTTATTGTTGTTCAAGATACGGTTCTTTACCCAATATGGGTTTTGTGTCCATTCGCTCGGAGTGGTAAACCAGCTCTGTACGGGCATATTACGATTCTCGTCGAACTTTTTCGAAATTAGTGGCATATTCGCTCAGGTCCTGTCCGCGCGGGGGAAACCATAAACGTCCACCAACGGATTGAGATAGATACCTCCGGAAGTAGGAGAGTTTTTAATAGTCTGCACCATCAGGTTAGCATTGGCGTCCAGTTTCAGACGGTCATTGAAAAGAGAAGCACTCTCACGCAAAGTCAGATTGTGCTTACGCAATTTGTTGGAGTCGACAATACCTTTGGCGGTCGTGTTGGCATAAGAGAAGTAAGTCTGCAGTTTCTCATTACCGGTCATCACAGAAACCGAGTTGATAGCGGTCACTCCATTGCTGAACCAGTTTCCGGCATTATCATAGTCCTTCACATTTTCCTTTTCTCCCCAGCTTGAACCGGCTTTCGCTCCATAACTATTTTGAAATTCCGGCAAACTGATCGCGCATGATCAACTGTCAGACCGGATGAGTAAGTAATTCTCTGAACTCCCGCTTTACCTTTTTTAGTCGTAATAAGAATCACACCGTTGGCTGCCTGCGAACCGTACAATGCAGCAGCAGAGGCACCTTTCAGAATACTCATGCTTTCAATATCATCCGGATTCAGATTGGAGATACCGTCACCCGCGTCACGGTTGACACCGTCATTCTTACCACCCATAACAGTAGATACGGATTCTGTGGTGCTATTGAGCATAGGCACACCGTCAATCACATACAACGGCTGGTTATTTCCGTCTTCGTTGGCCGAACGGATACCACGGATAGATACTTTGGCCGAACCTCCCAGACCGGAAGCACTCTTGCTGATCTGCACACCTGCCGATTTTCCGGCAAGGGCGGCAATCATGTTGGGGTCTTTGGCACGGGTCAGTTCGTCACCTCCGAGCTGTTGGGTAGAATAAGTCAGCGAGGCGGCTTTTTTCTTGATACCCATAGCAGTTACCACTACCTGCTCCAGTGCCATCGACTCTTCTTCCATCTTGATCTTGAAAGTGGTTTGTCCGCTGACAGAGAGGCTCTGCGGTTGGTAACCTACATAGGTGATATTAATGATAGCGTCGCTTGGCACTTTCAAAGTAAAGTTACCGTCCAAATCGGTGATTGTACCATTCGTCGTACCTTTTTCCACGACACTGGCGCCAATGATAGGCTCGCCTCTCATGTCGGTCACGACACCTTTCACCGTAATTTGTTTCTGTTGCTGTGTGGATGCATGTTCCGTTATGTTCTTGGTCAGCACGATATTATTGCCTTCCACCACATAATGGATACCTGTTCCTTCAAAAGCCTTATCGAGTATTTCGGATACCGGCTGATTGGTAGCATCTACATTAACTACCCGCTTGGTATCGACACTTTTTTTATTGTAGACAAACAAATAGTCGGTCTGAGACTCAATCTGGGTAAGCAATTCGCTTACTTTCAGAGTCGAACGCGGAATGCTTATTTTAGCACTCTGAGAGTATCCATTCTCACAATAAGCCTGGAATGTTACGAACAGAAGAAGGAATAATGTGATCTTCATAGTCAGTATTATTTGCTTAGATTCTAAACTTTTTTGGGCAAAAAAAGCCCTTTCAAAAAGAAATTTTTCTCATATCTTTGCAACGTGTTAAGTTAATAAATTGATTAAGGTCGATTTTTTTTGACTGTTTCGAATCGGGAAGTATGGGGGTACTTTCCGATTCTTTTTTTCGGTAAGGGGTATACTTATTGACTGTTATTCATAATCATTATGCTTTTAAAGGGTTAGTACTAATTTAAGGTGTATATCATTGAGCTCAGTTATTCATCTTAATTTTTATTCTGGCTTTATTCTATCCGGATGCTGTCTCCTTCTTCACTGATCGAATAAGTAAACGGGTGATCTTTCTGGATAACCTTGAGAATGTGTTCAACGCCGTCCTGTTCCTTGAACTTGCCCGTACAGCGATAATTCAGCACTTTCGGATTCTCTACGGTGATCTTCACATTATAATATTTCTCCAGCTTGGTGAGGATGCAACTGAAAGGAGAATCGTCGAAGCAATACAGTCCTTCCCGCCAGCGCAGATAATCATAAGAAGGCAGAACGGCTTTTTTATATTTTCCCTGATAGGAACCGAAGAATTCATTCTTAGTCAGGCGGGTCAGCGGACGTTCATTGTCATAAGCGTAAATATCAACGATGCCCTCTACCAAGGTAGTCTCAAATTCATTGCTTCCTTTATAAGCGCAGACGTTGAAATGAGTGCCTACCACTCTGACCTGATTGGTCTCCGTATTTACGTAGAAAGGTATCTTCTTATTCTTCGCTACTTCAAAGTAAGCCTCTCCGTCCAGTTCCACATCTCTGTCGCGGCGCCCGAAGTCAGATCTGTAGCTCAGCGTCGATTCAGAATTCAGCCAGACTTTGGTTCCGTCCGCCAGCGTAATCTGTGCCCGTTGACCGGCAGGAACAGTGACCGTCTGCAACTGTGCCAATTTATCATACCGATATTCATTAATCAGAAATCCGCAACTGACAGCTACAATTACAGCAGCAGCTATACGGGCACTCCACCTTAACATGGGAATGATGCGAGCGCCCGCGCCTGCTTTCTCTCTCATTTTTCTCTTAGAGTCAGTAAAAAGGGCGATGTCAAACAGCATACGTTCTTTCTGCAATGTCTTCCGGTTTTCTTCCGATTCGTCCACCCAGTTAAGAATGCGTTTTTCTTCGTCGACAGAAGTCTCGCCCTTAAAATATTTATGTAGTAAATCCTGGTTCATAGATATTGTCTTTTCCTATTTATATTCATAGAAAGGCTTTTTCTCTCCCTTCTATATATAAAACAGGTCAGCCTTGAACAACCCTAACGAAAAATGCGATTATTTTTAAAAAAGAATAGAAACCAGGTAATCTTTCAGTTCGGTACGCAGAATTTTCAATGCTTTGGTGATGTGGAACTCCACACTTTTGACGGAAATGCCGAGTTGTTCCGCTATCTTTTTGTTCGGAGTATTTTGATAACGGCTCAATATAAAAATCTGCCGGCTTTGGTTCGGCATACGTTTCAATGCTTTCTGTACGATATGCTGTATTTCCGAATCAAAGATCGCATCCGGTTCGCAGGCTTCCAGTGTAGAGATTCTCAGGTCCAGTTCCCGCTGGCTATGGCTATTTATCTCTTCTTCGGCCCGAAGACGCACCTGCAGATGTGCCAGATAGTTGAGCGCTTTGTTTTTGATGATAGTCAGCAGCAGACCGTGCAGATTGGAATCTTCTTCCCACTTATCCCTGTTTTCCCACAGAGTAATCATTGACTCCATCAATATATCTTCCGCCTCCTGCCTGTCTCTTATATAAGAATAGGCAAACGACAAAAACTTCTCTTGATTCTCATGAAAGAATTCAGAAAAAAAGTTGAATAGAAGATATGTTGTTCGTTTGGTGCATCACGCATAAGATTTACAGGCTATTTTCATTAGTTCGTACAAAAGAACACATATTTTCGCAGAAAAGCAAAATAATAGACAAAAAAAATAGCCCGAATACTGAGTAATCGGGCTATCACATTATCTAAAAAGCTATCTGCTTTTTTACTTCTTTTCCGGTCTTGGCATCAATACTTTTCTTGAAAGTTTGAATTTTCCTGTCTTCGGATCGATGTCGATCAGTTTCACTTCGATCTCATCACCTTCCTTGAAACCGGCTTCTTCGATTGTTTCGAGACGTTTCCAGTCTATTTCGGAAATGTGCAACAGACCGTCTTTGCCGGGCAGGAATTCAACAAAAGCACCGTAAGGCATGATAGAGCGAATTTTGCCTACGTATACTTCGCCAACTTCAGGAACAGCAACGATACCTTTAATGATACGCATAGCGTCATCAATACATTTCTTGTTAGTTCCGGAAACTTCGATGCGTCCCATACCGTCTGTTTCTTCGATAGTGATAGTAGCACCTGTATCTTCCTGCATACCCTGAATGATCTTTTCCGCCCGGGCCAATGATAGCTCCGATGAATTCTTTCGGAATAGTCATTGTTTCAATGCGAGGAGCATGGTCTTTCAGGTCAGCACGCGGTTCAGCGATTGTCTCGGTGATCTTGTCGAGGATGTGCATACGTCCTTCTTTAGCCTGGTTCAAAGCACGTTCCAGAATTTCGTAAGACAGACCGTCTACCTTGATATCCATCTGAGTAGCAGTGATACCGTCTCTTGTTCCAGTTACCTTGAAGTCCATATCTCCGAGGTGGTCTTCGTCACCGAGGATGTCAGACAATACAGCATATTTTTCTTCGCCCGGATTCTTAATCAGTCCCATAGCGATACCCGATACCGGTTTCTTGATCTTCACACCTGCATCCATCAATGCCAATGTGCCGGCACATACGGTAGCCATAGAAGAAGAACCGTTAGATTCGAGGATATCTGAAACCACACGTACTACATATGGATAGTCAGCAGGAATCTGTCCTTTCAAGGCACGCCAAGCCAAGTGACCGTGACCGATTTCACGACGGCCTACACCACGTTGAGCTTTTGCTTCGCCTGTAGAGAAAGGAGGGAAGTTATAGTGCAACAGGAAACGTTCTTTTCCGTGTTCCAAAACATCGTCGATAATCTTTTCGTCGAGCTTCGTACCCAAAGTGACAGAAGTCAGAGACTGAGTTTCACCACGAGTGAAAATAGCAGATCCGTGAGGACCGGGCAGAGGACCAACCTCACACCAGATCGGGCGGATTTCAGTAGTCTTACGACCATCCAGACGCTTGCCTTCGTCAAGAATTGAACGACGCATCGCTTCTTTTTCTACATCATGATAGTAACGGTCGATCAGCGGAGCTTTTTCTTCAAGTTCTTCTTCAGAGAACTGAGCCTTGAACTCTTCGCGGATAGCATCAAAAGCATCGAAACGTTCGTGCTTGTTGTTATTTCCGGAAGCAGCTACTGCATAAAAGCCTTGTCATAACAAGCCTCACGAACTGCCTTACGCAATTCTTCATCGTTTACTTCATGGTTATATTCACGTTTCACTGTCTTGCCTACTTCTTCAGTCAGCTCCATCTGAGCCTTGCAATGCACTTTGATAGCTTCGTGAGCTACCTTCATTGCTTCCAGCAGTTCAGCTTCAGATACTTCGTGCATTTCGCCTTCTACCCTCATGATGTTCTCATAAGTAGCGGCAACCATCAGGTCCATATCAGCTTTTTCCAGTTGGTCAAAAGTAGGATTGATTACAAACTGACCGTCGATACGTGCTACACGTACTTCCGAGATCGGTCCGTTGAAAGGAATATCTGAAACAGCGAGTGCTGCAGAAGCTGCCAATCCGGCCAGTGCGTCCGGCATATCTACACCGTCAGCAGAGAAAAGGATGATATTTACATATACTTCTGCGTGATAATTATCAGGGAATAGTGGGCGGAGAGCGCGGTCAACGAGACGACAAGTCAAAAAATCTCATAATCGGAAGCTCTACCTTCTCTCTTGGTGAAGCCACCAGGAAAACGGCCGAATGCCGCAAATTTTTCTTTATACTCTACCTGCAAAGGCATGAAATCTGTTCCGGGAACTGCATCTTTAGCGGCACAAACAGTAGCTAATAACATGGTGTTTCCCATGCGTAGCATTACAGAACCGTCTGCCTGTTTTGCCAACTTTCCCGTCTCGAGTGTGATGGTTCTTCCATCAGGTAACTCGATCGTCTTAACAATTGGGTTAATCATAAAAATTGTTTTATCTATACTTTTCTTTCAAAATTCCTGCAAAGATATACATTTCTCGTTGTAATCAGGTGGAAATGAGCTAAAAAGTTAGATGCTATATGTTTTTTTTGCAAAATAGAGGTGAAGAAGCAGGCAAAAAGCTTTGAGTAATCTCGAAAAGACGTATATTTGCAACTCTTAAAAAACACACGAGATATGAAAAAAAAGATAACTTTTGTAGCGCTTGCCGCACTTACCATTACAGCTTGTAGTTCCGGTCCTGAGTTTGAAGTGAACGGAGACATATCAGGGGCCGACGGGAAAATGCTTTATCTCGAAGCTTCCGGTCTGGAAGGTATTGTTCCGCTTGATTCGGTTAAATTGAAAGGAGAAGGTACATTCAAGTTTAAACAACCCCGCCCCGAATCACCCGAGTTTTATCGCTTGCGGGTGGACAACAAAGTCATCAACTTTTCTGTGGATTCTATCGAAACGCTACAGATCAACGCTCCATACGTTGATTTCTCTACCGCCTACACGGTAGAAGGATCTGAAAACAGCAGTAAGATAAAGGAACTGACGCTGAAACAAATCAATCTTCAAAAGAATGTGGACGAGCAACTGAATGCGCTGCGTGCCAACAAACTGGGACACGATACGTTTGAAGAGAACCTCGCAACACTGCTGAAGAACTATAAGGAGGACGTCAAAGTGAATTATATATTCGCAGCTCCCAACACGGCAGCCCGCTTACTTCGCCCTGTTCCAAAAGCTGAATGACTATCTGATCTTCGATCCGCTGAACAACAAGGACGATGTAAAATGTTTTGCAGCTGTCGCTACCAGCCTCAACAATACATATCCGGATGCTGTACGTTCAAAAAATCTATATAATATCGTAATCAAAGGGATGAAAAAATACCCGTCAGCCACAGAGCAAGTCTCTGGAAATTCCACAGGACAAGATCATCGAGACCGGTATTATCGACATCGCCCTGCGTGACGTGAAAGGAAATACCCGCAAACTGACCGACCTGAAAGGGAAAGTAGTGCTGCTGGATTTCTCCGTATTCCAGTCACCGGCAGGAGCGCCTCACAATATGATGCTTCGCGAACTATATAATAAATACGCAAAGGATGGGCTGGAAATCTACCGGTATCTCTCGACGCAGACGAGCACTACTGGAAAAACCGCAGCAGGCAACCTGCCTTGGGTTTGCGTACGTGACGGCAACGGTGTCTACTCGACCAACGTAGCTGTATATAATGTTCGTCAGGTTCCATACATCTTACTGATCAACCGGAACAACGAACTGAAGCTCCGCGGCGAAGACATCAAAGACCTCGAAGCATCCGTCAAGTCATTACTCTAAGTTGTTATAATTTAGCATATTTCATTTAAATATGTTACATAGCATCATTTTTCACTTGACAGATATCACTTAAAAGTCTATCTTTGCAGAGAAATAATTGAAGAGAGGGTTCCAACATGTGCCATGTTGGAATTCTTTTTGTTTATATGACCATTTTAAATAAAAGGAGGAAAAACATCATGGCTTATATGTCAGAAGAAGGTTACAAAAAGTTAATGGCAGAATTAAAGGAACTGGAAACAGTGGAACGCCCCAAAATCTCTGCGGCTATAGCCGAAGCAAGGGATAAAGGCGACTTGTCGGAAAATGCAGAATATGATGCAGCCAAAGAAGCACAGGGGATGCTTGAAATGCGCATCAACAAATTGAAAAAACGGTCATTGCAGATGCCAAGATCATCGACGAGTCCAAACTAAAGACAGACTCTGTACAGATTCTGAACAAAGTGGAGCTGAAGAACGTCAAGAATGGCATGAAGATGACTTATACCATCGTTTCCGAAAGCGAAGCTAACCTGAAAGAAGGCAAGATTTCCGTAAACACCCCCGATTGCACAAGGTCTGCTTGGCAAGAAAGTAGGTGATATTGCAGAAATTACCGTACCACAGGGTAAAATTGCATTAGAAGTAGTAAACATATCAATTTAACAGAAAGGCAGGTCTCCGTGTGAGGCTTGCCTTCTTTTATCTATCAAAGGTTATGGCAACAATATTCAGTAGAATCATCGCAGGCGAAATTCCTTGCTACAAGATAGCGGAGAACGACCGTTTTTTGCTTTTCTTGATATCAATCCATTGGTAAAGGGACATACGCTGGTAGTACCCAAACAGGAAGTAGACTACATCTTCGATTTAAGTGACGAAGACCTCGCAGCAATGCACGTATTCGCAAAGAAGATAGCCCGTGCCATCGAAAAAGCATTCCCTTGCAAAAAGGTAGGCGAAGCGGTTATCGGTCTGGAAGTACCGCATGCTCATATCCACTTAATTCCTATTCAGAAGGAATCGGATATGTTGTTCTCCAATCCGAAGCTGAAATTATCGGATGAAGAATTTAAATCCATTGCGCAAGCAATCAACTCCTCTCTATAAAACATGATGACAACATAAGCGAGCGGGCACCCTGAGAAGGGCGCCCGCTTTTTTCATATCATACATTATATATGATTATTTCTTCAAGGGGTCCGGCGACTTGTCTTTGCTTTCGGCCACCTCAACCAGATAAACGCCAATACAAATAAAAATGATGGCACACGTCTGCGTCCAGCTAAAACGGTCCTGTCCGAGAGCCAGAGAAGCAATGGTCGCAACAATCAGAATCAGATAACCGTAGATCGCGACGACTGTTGTTTTCAGATACTTCAGACCGACCGGAAGCAACATATAGCTGATCGTTGTCGGAAATATGAGTACAAACATCAATATCAGGAAAGGGGTCCAATGGAACGGCATAGAGAACACCGGCGCATCAAATCCCGTAATAAATGTCACGATAATAGCGGAGACCGCTGCACCGGAAAATGTATATCTCAACATAGTCATCGCTCCGATAGAAGAAAGGATGCGCTGACTCAAAATCAGATAGACAGCATAAACGACAGAACTGATCAGACAAAGCATATTTCCCATGAAAGCATCGGAGGCCAAATCATCGCTCTGTTGGGTCAGGATGCAGACCAGTGCACCGACCAGTCCGATGGAGATTCCGAGAATCTTCTTCCATGTCGCCTTCTCCTTATAAAAGAAAATCATAATCAGAAACACCCAGATAGGCTGCAGACTGGTAAATATGGAACTGGATACAGGAGTCGTTTTACTCAACCCCGCCAGATAAAGAAACATAAAGCCGTACAGTCCGAATGCCCCTAACAGGGAAAAAGCAGCCATTTGTCTTTGGCGGATGACTTTTCTGGCGGCATGAACCATCCGATCATCCAAAATGCAGCGGCGGCAAAGGTGCAACGAAGTGTCGCACCTGTCAACGGGCTCATCCATAGGGGAAGCAGATACTTCAGGGCATTCATATTCAAACCGCTGAATATTTTTGATACAGCCATACTCAGATTGGCTTCCAGTTTCTTATTCTTCATCTTTTTTTATTTCAGTTGATCGTTAAACAAAAAGGTATCGCGGCGCAGGTAAGCCCAGAAGAATGTGACAATAGTTATCAACAAGTTGAAGACAAAGGGAAACTCTTGCGACTGGGTATGAAACAGATTTTGGAGAAAATCTATAATAAAAAAGGATAGAGCAAGATGGCGAGATAATTCATCATCATCACAAAAGCCAATGCCATTGTCGCCTTTTGAGGCAGTGCCGTATGCGTCGTTTTATCATACAGCATAGGCTGAATAATGCCATATCCCAAACCGACCAGGATACATCCCGGAATAATCAGCCATTCGATCGGGGCAATCCAGATCAGCGCCAGCCCCACAGCCATAGACAGGAGGCTGTATGCTTTGGTACGTTCTTTCAGTTCATCCACTATCTTGTCCAGACAGAAACCCGGAGCCATAATCGCTAAAAAGAAAAGCGAGATCATCAGTCCCGAATTGCCACTGGAGAAATGGTGTTTCTCCATCAGGAAAGAAAGGTTGAATATGACTGCCAGCACAATAAAAAGTCGTCACTCCGTAGAAAAGCATGATCTGAAGCAGATGCTTGATATGGATTCCATATTTACTTCCTCCGGTATCTACGGCAGCCGTTTGTCCGGATGGCGCGGTACTTTGAGAAGAAGGTTTGACGGCAGCGTCAGACCGACTTTCTTTTAAGTGACCAACCAACAGAATAGAAATCAACGGGAGCAGATAGACCAAAAACGGCAAATGCCAGCTGACTTCCGCCAGATATCCAGTCACGGCAGTAGCTATCACCAATGTAAAATTGGTAATGGCAGAACTCAATCCGAATTGTTTCACCCGATAAGTACCCACAAAATATTTTGAGATTAACCCCGTGGACAGAGGAATAATCAGTCCGGAGCCGATGCCCAGCAGGGCACTCACAACGATCAACTGCCACATTTTGTTGGAGATCAGATACAAGATACCGCTTGCTGCAAAGAGCCAGAGTCCGATTTTCAGGATACGGACAAAATCGACCTTTTTCGGTGAGTTTACCGCCCAAAAGGATAAAAGGGATAATCAGCAACGATGGCAGCGAAGTCAACATCTGAATATCCAGGTCGGTCGCTTTCGGAAAAATTTTGGTAAGGTCGCCCAATATAGGCGAAACAGCCAGCCCCCGGCAAAGAGGTCAATGCCGAGATAGACCAGATAGCTATTAAAGTGATAAGAGGTATTGTTCCCTCCCAGTTTGTATTTTCATATACCGGTTCGTTAAAAGTTTAGGTCTGATGAAAAAACAATGATTACCTTATAAAGTTCAAATGAGACAACAGTGAATATTCAAAAAACGGGTGAAAAACACCCAAAAACTATCAGATTATGACCTAAAAACTATCCGTAGACAGTTTTTAGGTTAAATTCCGTCAGTTTTACCCCTGCCGTACTTAAAAAAATCCCGTAAACTTGCATCATCGAAATTTAACAACGAATATTCACAATTTAAAAAGCAACGTATATGAAAAGTGTAAGCTTCAGAAAAGATTTAGTAGGAGTACAGGGACGAATTACTCCGTTTCGCTTATAAGCTGACAACCGACCGCGAAGAAGCAAACGATTTGTTGCAGGAAACGTCTTTAAAAGCATTGGACAATGAAGACAAGTATATATCTGATACGAATTTTAGAGGATGGATGTACACCATTATGCGCAATGTTTTTATCAACAACTACCGCAAAGTAGTTCGTGACCAGACATTCATTGACCGGACGGACAACCTTTACCACCTGAATTTACCGCAGGACACAGGGTTTGAAAGTACCGAAAAAGCCTATGACCTGAAAGAGATGCACCGTGTAGTCAATTCATTACCCAAAGAATACAGAGTGCCGTTTGCCATGCATGTTTCCGGCTTCAAGTACCGCGAAATCGCGGAAAAGCTGAACCTGCCGTTAGGTACGATAAAGAGCCGCATATTCTTCACCCGCCAAAAACTGCAGGAAGAACTGAAGGACTTCCGCTAAACCTTAACAACACAATTCAATAGGTATCAGATAACTATAAGCTGCCAGTTGTCAGCAAATAGCCAAAGGCAAGAGGGAAACAACCCCTTCTTGCCTTTTTTATTTCCGTTCCCACCGCCTTACGCCTGCCCCAAAGCCGCCCCTTAATAAACGCCAAATAATGTAAAAGCCGAAAACTTTCAAAACCATCTGCTGTTGTTGAGGGAAATTCGACGGGGAAAATCCCCATCGCCCTAAACCTTTAAAAAAACAAATTAGTATGGAAGATTTTCAAATTTCAGAAAAGGTGATGCAAAAACCGACGTATTCGGTTCAGACAGAATGTTACAACCCTCTCCGGTAGAAAGAATTCCTGATGGACCAACCACCCCTGAAGTCGCTTACCAGATGGTTAAAGATGAAACATTTGCCCAAACTCAGCCACGCTTGAACTTAGCTACTTTCGTAACCACCTATATGGACGATTACGCTACCAAGCTGATGAATGAGGCAATCAACATCAACTATATTGATGAAACCGAATATCCTCGTATCGCCGTAATGAATGGTAAATGTATCAACATCGTCGCCAACTTGTGGAACTCTCCGGAAAAAGATACATGGAAAACCGGTGCGTTGGCAATCGGTTCTTCCGAAGCTTGTATGCTGGGCGGTGTAGCTGCATGGTTGCGCTGGCGTAAGAAAAGACAAGCTCAAGGTAAACCGTTTGACAAACCTAACTTCGTTATCTCAACAGGTTTCCAGGTTGTATGGGAAAAGTTCGCGCAACTGTGGCAGATCGAAATGCGTGAAGTGCCTTTGACTCTTGAAAAGACCACTCTCGACCCCGAAGAAGCGCTGAAGATGTGTGATGAAAACACTATCTGTGTTGTACCTATCCAAGGTGTTACATGGACAGGACTGAACGATGACGTTGAAGCACTGGACAAAGCTCTCGATGCTTACAACGCCAAAACAGGTTATGACATTCCTATCCACGTAGACGCCGCCAGTGGTGGTTTCATTCTTCCGTTCCTCTATCCGGATACGAAGTGGGATTTCCGTCTGAAATGGGTACTTTCTATCAGTGTATCCGGTCATAAGTTCGGTCTGGTATATCCGGGACTTGGCTGGGTTTGCTGGAAAGGCAAAGAATATCTGCCCGAAGAAATGTCATTCAGCGTCAACTATCTGGGTGCCAACATTACTCAGGTCGGCTTGAACTTCTCTCGTCCTGCCGCTCAGATTCTGGGACAATATTATCAATTCATCCGTTTGGGATTCCAAGGTTACAAGGAAGTACAATATAATTCTTTGCAGATTGCCAAATACATCCACGGTGAAATCGCCAAGATGGCTCCGTTCGTCAACTACTCCGAAAATGTAGTGAACCCATTGTTCATCTGGTATCTGAAACCGGAATATGCAAAGAGTGCCAAGTGGACATTGTACGATTTGCAGGATAAACTGTCTCAGCACGGCTGGATGGTTCCGGCTTATACATTGCCTTCCAAATTGGAAGATTATGTAGTAATGCGTGTAGTTGTTCGCCAGGGATTCAGCCGCGATATGGCAGATATGTTGCTGGGTGATATCAAGAATGCAATTGCCGAACTGGAAAAACTTGATTTCCCGACTCCTACCCGCATGGCTCAGGAAAAAAATCTTCCGGTAGAAGCCAAGATGTTCAATCACGGTGGTCGTCGTCATAAAACCGTAAAAAAATAAATTGATCTATGGACAAAAAAGTAACACTCGCTCAATTGAAAGAAGTGGTACAGGAGGCATACGATCAGGTGAAAACGAATACAGGCGGTAAGAATGCCGACTATATCCCTTATCTGGCCAATGTCAACAAAGATCTCTTTGGAATCAGTGTCTGCCTGCTCAACGGGCAGACCATCCATGTGGGAGATACTGACTACCGCTTCGGCATCGAATCCGTATCCAAAGTACATACGGCCATCCTTGCACTGCGCCAATATGGTGCCAAAGAAATATTAGACAAGATCGGAGCTGACGCAACGGGCCTGCCTTTCAATTCAATCATCGCTATCCTGCTGGAAAATGACCACCCGTCTACTCCATTGGTAAACGCCGGCGCCATCTCCGCCTGCAGTATGGTAAAACCTATCGGTGACTCTGCCAAGAAGTGGGATGCCATCGTAGAGAACGTGACCGATTTATGCGGCAGCGCTCCCCAACTGATTGATGAATTGTACAAATCCGAATCGGATACGAACTTTAACAACCGTTCCATTGCGTGGTTGCTGAAAAACTACAACCGTATCTATGATGATCCGGATATGTCGCTAGACCTGTATACCCGTCAATGTTCATTGGGAGTGACCGCATTGCAGCTTTCCATCGCTGCCGGAACAATCGCCAACGGTGGTGTGAATCCGGTGACAAAGAAAGAAGTATTCGATGCCAGCCTCGCTCCCAAGATCACTGCAATGATCGCTGCCGTAGGTTTCTACGAGCATACAGGAGACTGGATGTATACCTCCGGCATTCCGGCTAAAACCGGTGTAGGCGGTGGTGTAATGGGCGTATTGCCCGGACAGTTCGGTATTGCCGCATTCGCTCCTCCTTTGGATGGTGCAGGCAATTCGGTAAAAGCACAATTGGCTATCCAATATGTCATGAATAAACTGGGACTGAATGTATTCAGTGACAATCACTTGATCGTAGTCGACTAGTTTATCCGCTCTATGAGAAAAAACAAAAGGTTGCTATCCTTTAAGGGGGTAGTAACCTTTTCTACTATCAATATCTTACTTCTATTTTCCTTAAGTACTCTATTCAAAAAAACAATGTACTTGAACACTAATATTCTCATACCTTTGAGAAAAATTTCTCAAAGGTATGAGAATATTTTCTCAAAGGCATGAGTATTTTTTCTCATTGTGGTGAGAATTTTTTCTCAAAGGTATGAGAACACGTTGAGAATATAGAGACTCATATCGCACTGTGTATCATTCCAATACAAATCGATACTGATATGAGTCTGACCTTATAAAAAAATTATGTCCCCTATGCAGACGCCGTCTTTTTTCTTCCTCTTCCGCATAATACTGCTTTTTCTTTTTTGATTAGACTGCTGAATCAGATTCGTAATATAGACTGTAAAGATCGGGAACATCATCATTCCCAAAGCTGCCAGCAGCACGGAAAGTACCCTTCCGGTGGTCGTCATCGCGATTATATTCGACCCGACGGTAGTCACATCCATAAATGCCCACCACAAAGCGTCTCCATAATCTGTGACCAACGGATTCCACTTTATGTTCAAGGACAAAGAAGGCAAGGCTGGCGAAATAGACCGTTGCCAACAACATTGTCAGATAGGAGACGAACAGGCTGGAAGCCCGGTTATAGGTGAGCCAGCCCACTACGATGGCCAATGCGTACCCCCTCTCAGCAAAGGAATAAACCGGAGTAGGTAAGTGACTTCGGGAGAAAAGGTCCACCCGTAATACGCAATGATGTTCTGATAAGGGATCGCCACCAGCAAAAAGATAAAGTGCGTCCGTATATAACGCCACTTATGCTTTGCCAGAAAAAACTCCAGTACAAAATCGAACAGGAACCAGATGCAGATCCACAACTGGATTTTCATGTACGAGGACTGTGTATAAAAAGGAATCCCTTTAAACGTATCAATCGAAATACTAATAACCAGAAAAAGGGACATTAACAATATAATAATGTGGAGAATGCCATAAATCCCCTTTTTCCCCAGAATAAAATCGGAAAGCGCTGATTTCATAACTACTTAATTTATAATAAAATGATTCTTATGTAACTTATAATGCTTAGAAACAATCTAAGAAAGCGATTGTTTCGGAACAGGCATCCGGAGGTTTACAATTGAGCCATCCGGTGATGTTAATTAACGAACTTTGAAAGAGATTGCGGAAACATCTCACGCAAAATGTTGTTATAACACTGACTTTAAAATATTTTTCACTTAAAACCTTAACTTATGGCAAATATTAAAAATGCAGTGAAGCTGGGCGTGTTTACCCTGGCTATCATGAACGTTACGGCAGTAGTATCATTGCGTGGGCTACCAGCCGAGGCCGTATACGGAATGAGTTCGGCCTTCTACTATCTTTTCGCGGCGATTGTCTTCCTTATCCCGACATCGCTCGTAGCAGCCGAACTGGCAGCTATGTTTCAGGATAAGCAAGGTGGTGTGTTCCGATGGGTAGGCGAAGCCTACGGCAAGAAACTGGGATTCCTCGCCATCTGGGTACAATGGATCGAAAGTACGATCTGGTATCCTACCGTATTGACATTCGGTGCCGTATCCATCGCCTTCATCGGAATGAACGACGTACATGATATGTCGCTGGCAAACAACAAGTATTACACCCTCGTCGTAGTTCTTATCATCTACTGGCTGGCTACATTCATTTCTCTGAAAGGTATGAGCTGGGTTGGTAAGGTAGCCAAAATCGGTGGTATGGTAGGTACGATTATTCCAGCCGCTTTGCTGATTATATTAGGTATTATCTATCTGGCAACCGGAGGACAATCCAATATGGATTTCCACAGTAACTTCTTCCCGGACTTCAGTAAATTCGACAACTTAGTTTTAGCCTCAAGTATCTTCCTTTTTTACGCAGGTATGGAAATGGGCGGTATTCACGTGAAAGACGTTGAGAATCCTTCTAAAAACTATCCGAAAGCTGTATTTATCGGTGCCTTGATCACCGTTCTTATCTTCGTATTGGGAACCTTCTGCATTGGGCGTTATCATCCCTGCTAAGGATATTAACTTAACTCAGAGTCTGCTCGTCGGTTTCGATAACTATTTCAGATACATTCATGCTTCCTGGTTGTCACCGATCATCGCTATCGCTCTTGCATTCGGAGTACTTGCAGGTGTACTGACCTGGGTTGCCGGTCCGTCAAAAGGTATCTTTGCCGTAGGTAAAGCAGGTTATATGCCTCCGTTCTTCCAGAAAACAAACAAACTGGGTGTACAGAAGAATATCTTGTTCGTGCAGGGTATCGCTGTGACTGTACTGAGTTTGTTGTTCGTCGTTATGCCTTCCGTACAGAGTTTCTATCAGATTCTGTCACAGCTGACAGTGATTCTTTATCTGATTATGTATTTGTTAATGTTCTCCGGAGCTATCGCACTGCGTTATAAGATGAAGAAATTGAACCGCCCGTTCCGTATCGGTAAGTCCGGTAACGGTTTAATGTGGTTCATTGGTGGTCTTGGCTTCTGTGGTTCATTGCTCGCATTCATTCTGAGCTTTATCCCGCCCAGCCAGATTTCTACCGGTAGCAATACCGTTTGGTTCTCCGTATTGATCATCGGTGCATTGATCGTAGTCGTTGCTCCGTTTATCATCTACGCATCCAAGAAACCGTCTTGGGTAGATCCAAACTCTAATTTCGAGCCGTTCCATTGGGAAGTTCAGCCTCAGGCTGTTACTGTCGGTGTTACTGCCAACAGTGCAAATGCCGCTCGTCCGGCTTCTGCTTCGACATCGTCTGCAAGTCCGGTCAGTTCCGCTACTGCCAGACCAGCAAGTACCCCAACTTCCGGTCCGGCAAGCGCAGGCTCTACAACCTCCGGTTCTACTCCGACAAGCAATCCGGCTCCTTCCGGTGGAAATACCGCAGCAAGCAACGGATCGCCAGATTCCGGAATTAAAGATGCGGGTGCACCTAAATCTTAAAAAGCTAAACATATTGTTTACATAAATAATCCCACCTTGAATATTTCCTGATTCAAGGTGGGATTATTCATATCTTTTATCATTTGTTATTTCTTTCTTCGTAACCAAAGGCAAGATGAACAAAAAAAAGTACTACCCTTACCGACTTCCGATTCTACACCGAATCTTCCCCAAGATTATGAACAATTGTTTGCGAAAGTGTCAGTCCAAGCCCTGTTCCCTGCATCTCCCGATCAAGCTTCGTAAAACGGGAGAATATCTTTTCCTGCTCCTCCTTCGGAATGCCGATACCGGTATCCGATACATAAAAATAGACTTCATCCGTGCCTTCCATACGACATCCGAAACGGATTTCACCTGTTTTAGTAAATTTCATCGCATTATGAAGCAAGTTCGTCAATACCTGAATAATACGCTGCTTCTCCGAATGCATCATAATCGGTTCCAGATGTGCTTCACAGACCAGTGTCACCTAAGGATTCTCATTCAGCCTCATTCCGAAAAGTCCTTCCAGCTCCCTCAGCAGATCATTGGCATCAAACTCCGAATATACAAAGTTCAACACGCCTGCATCTATTTGCGAAAGATCGAAGATATCATTTACCAGTCGCAATAACCGCTCATTATTTTCAGAGATAATATCGGTATACATCTTCTTTTCCTCCTCGCTGGTAGCCGTAGCCATCAACCCAGAGAATCCGATAATGGCATTCAACGGAGTACGGACTTCGTGACTCATATTAGCGATAAAGGCAGACTTAAGTTTGTCGGCAGAAATCGCATTTTCTCTTTCTACATCCAGCAGGCGCTGCATATTTCGAAGTTCCGTCACATCATAAACTGTCAGCACCATACGTTCTTCACCGTTTATTTTCAGATAAGCGCCCGAAACAGAAACATCACAGGGAATAACCGTCTTTTCATCCTCACTTAAAAGTTGCATAGAGGCATCCAGTTTCTTAAAGCTTCTCTTCTCATAAAAAGCCTTGCTTATAGATGTACGTATACAGCACAACTTTACACTGTTCATGTTTCCCGCATTCTCCGGCTACTATCGCATTTCTGCAATGCAATAAATCTCCGACTCTTTTTTCTTCTCCCTGCGCAGGAGTCAAATGATTCAGTGTATAATAATTGGTATTGTGGACGATGAGGTCTCTGTCAATCAACAGATAGTAAACGTTTATATTCTGTAGTATGGAAGTCAACTCTTTGGATTCATGCAGCATTACAGATGTTTCCAATATCATTTTCTTCTTAACCGACTGATACTTAATCAGTAGATAAATGAATCCAGCTAATAAAACAACTGTAACAAACTGTAATGCCATAATAATATATTCTATTGTTTGTAGTGCCCTGATCGTTTTGACTCGTAAAAGTATAAAATATACCGAATAAATGATACTACATTTGCATATTTATTCTACCTAGAAAGAAAAGTTTTTTTTCTTTTCTCCCTAAGTAGACGAAAAAATTCTCTCTAAGTTATTGCAGTATTAAAAATATACTTATCTTTGCACCCGCAAACGAGAAAGGTGCCATAGCTCAGTTGGTAGAGCAAAGGACTTGAAAATCCTTGTGTCCCCGGTTCGATTCCTGGTGGCACCACGATCGATTCGGTAATTTCTCAGAACCCATTGAAATTCAGTCATTTCAATGGGTTTTCTTTTATACTCCAATACGCAAATTCCAGCCGATTCGAGTATCTGGAAATGTCCCATTCGGTGGCTTTTTCAGAGTCCCTTAAAAAAACCACCGTTTGCACTATATTTCACTCATTTACAATAATTTGCGCTAATCATTTTTAGGAGCAAAAACATACTTTTGCATACCTGCTTGAATGTAATGGAAATAGCGGAAAAAGAAAAGCAAAAAAGATTCTTCATTTACTGACAAATATAAGATCAAGGAAAACAAAGAGAATCTTAAAACTAAAAAAACGGTGGTTTTTCAGACCATGTCTACAAAAAAAGCCACCGATTTTAACTTTTTTACCGACTTCCAACTCATCTTTCAAGTTGACAGAATAACTAATTGTATTTACCAACTTAAAGAAAAAAGGTTATGAAACAAGGAACAATGAAGATTCTGTTTTTCGTTCTCAAAACGAAATTATTAAAAAATGGTGAAGCACCTATTCTAATGAGGATCACAATTAACGGTCAATACGAAGAAATACGAATCCAAAGAAGCGTTCCTCTCAAACTGTGGAACGCAGCCAAAGGATGTAGTAAAGGAAAAGACCGGGCTTCCAATGAACTCAACAGTTATTTATCTGAATTAGCCACGCGAGCATTGGAAAAGTATAAGGAACTTATACTGGAGCAGGCAATATCCACTCCCTCCTTAATATTAAAACGTGTATTCGGCAAGGATACGGAAATGCGTACCCTGCTTGGAGCAATACGACAAGAAATTAAGGAGATGGAGAAAGTTGTGAATATTGACTATGCACCAGTGACCATCAACCGTTACAAAAATGTACTGAAAAAAACTCGAAAATTCCATTCCTACATTTTATGACAAAGAAGATATTACTTTCCATGAACTCACTCCGGAATTCATAAAAAGCCTTTGACCTTCATTTAAAAACAGAAGTCGGTTTATGCCGCAACACTATTGTACGATATATGAAATGTTTCAAGAAAATCACAAATATGGCACTGGCAAAAGGTTGGATGAAGAAAGATGCGTTTTATGGATACAAAATGGAACAAGATGAAACAGCTCCTGTATTCCTCACATATGACGAATTACAGACCGTTATGAATAAGGAATTCACTATACCCCGACTAGCACTGGTACGGGATATTTTCATTTTCGCCTGCTTCACTGGTCTGGCATTTGCCGATGTGTCCACGCTCAAAAAAGAAGATCTGATGCAAGATAATAATGGAGACTGGTGGATCAGAAAAGGAAGAATCAAACTGATGCATCGGCGTAAAGCATCTTCCATCTGTAACATACCTCTACTTCCCGTTCCGCTTGCCATACTAAAGAAGTATGAAAAATAATCCTGTCTGCATCAAAAAGGATGTTGTCTCCCAGTTCCCTGCAACCAAAAAATGAACAGCTATCTCAAAGAAATAGCAGATTTCTGCGGAATTAAGAAAAATATCACCACTCACGCTGGTCGGCATACATTTGGGACTACCATTACGCTCGCTAACAATGTCCCCCTACAAGACGTATCAGTTATGCTTGGACATGCCTCTACACGAATGACACAACATTATGCCCGGGTAATGAATGCCAGTCTAAAAAATTCCATGCTCAATGTTAAGAAACAATTAGCACAATAAACGTAAGCATCCGACGAACCAATATAAATACACGCATTATATTGATATTAATATTAATTGTGACCTCACTGTTCAGAACCGATGAAAGCATTGCTTCTCCAGGCTCCGTAAAGGCATAAGGCATATACCTTGTACCACTTTTTTGTTTGAGGTGCAAATTTTGCACCTCAAACTCTCGAATTCATCTTTAGTGAATTAGCACCCGGTTCATCATGTCGCACACTTTCTGACAACTGTCCTGATCTGCACAAGCAGGATAGAGAGGAATGAATTGGTTATAATTACATTTTTGTCCAAAAGGATGATATTCTTATCTGTGCCATTTCAGACAGCATATATTTCTTATCTTTACCTTTCTGTTCCAACAGTTTAGCTCTAGACAATTCTCTTAGATCAATCTTTATTTGCTCTTCGGTTAATTCTAATTGTTCTTTTAGTTCTTTCTTTGTAAGTTGTCCTACAACATAAATAGCAGCAATTTCTTCAGCCATTCTAAGAGCTATTTTATCACTAACCCCAGAAACAAATTCGGAAACAAGTGCAGTACCTATAGAAATAGAAGTTAGTTTATCTACATTCACATTATTATGCTCTACAGCACTACCTACTTCACAACTTTTCACACTCATAGCAGGCGCATTTTCACACCTATTCACATCACTGGCTTGTACATCACCAACAACATCTCGATAAGTCATACTAAAAACAAAACGCTCATTATTCAGTATTTCAATCACGCTATTATTATAGTAAAGAGGAGCAAACTTTTTTTTAATATTACGGCTTCCCGAACCTAATTCTTCACCCCAACCCAGTTCACGAAATACCTTGAACAATAATGGATTCTTAGTATAGTTTTCCAATTCATCTATACTTATAGAACCTGTTCTCAAAGAAGACGTGAACTTTGTGGCATTACACGTCCTTACTTTATCAGCAAATATTTCAAATAAACCAACTTCATTACTTGCATATTCTCTATGTACACACAAGTTTGCTATAATCTCCCGGAATATATTCGCCCTAAGATCGCCTCTTTGTGTTGATCCATCCTGAAGATAGAATTTTTCTGGCAAATGTTTATAAACAAAATCCATCAACAAGCCATAAGCCTTGATTAGATTGGTCCGTATTGTTATTCGATCATCATATCTAGTACTATCTGTCACTTCATTTAAAAACAAAACGCCCATAAGTCTTATTCCTATATATAGCTTCAAACCGATATGCCGGAATAAAAGAAGCTATACTTTCATCCTTTCCAAACAATAGAAGAGCAGCCACTTTAACACCAATCTTTCCAGTAACAGGATCCTTTGCCATTAAGCCACAGCTTTTCAGCAATTCTTCATTAGAAAGTTTTATCCAGGCATGAGTGTCATTTCGTGCAATAACAAGTTTACGACAATAATCAAATGTTGCATCATCCAGATCTGTCAGATCTAACATAGGAAGTAACCGATTTTCATAAGATAGTGTATCCTTACGAGAAAAGAGAGAAGCTACTAAAGAAGGATTGTCAGTAACATTAGTATCTGCCTCATTATTTCTATCATAATACTTATGTTTGAAACGATGCACGTACTGACTTTCTTCAACCCTTACAAAAAAATTATTACTTTACCATCAATCTCTATATCTTCAGGTGTAACGTATGCCTTTGGAGAAAACGCAGTCGGATCATTAACTACATGTACGAAGTTTTTCTTCATTGCCTCCAAGTTGTTTTTATTGACTCCAACTATCTCTTTATCATCATTTACACCGATAAAAATATACCCGCCAGAACGATTTAAAAAGAGCAAACCGTTTCATAAACGGAAGATCCTATCTCATTCTGACAACTCTTAAATTCAATATTAATTCCTTCTCCTTTTGCTATAATATTTTTTGCTTCCTCTGCTGTCATAATCACATATTTTATATATTACAAATATAATAGTTTACCCACAATCAGTCTACTTTATCAAACAACAATTGTGTTATTTTCATAATTAGACGCCCTCTTAACTTTCGAATAAATAACTTCAACTCCTAATTATCTCCATTCAACCTCATTTAATTCGTTTATATTTGTAAAAACTCATTTTTAATGTAACAATTTGAAGAACTAAAAAATAGATGAAACACTCTTCATTGCTTCACTGATAATCTTCTATAATATTTTACTCATAAAATCGCATAATAAAACTACTCAATAAAGATATATCCAATATAATACTGTTACTATTTTCAAGTTAACCCTATTCCTAGGTTCATATTTCAACTTCTTACCTGCAAAAATAGTCCGTGTCCTACGGATTGACCAAGGCAGCCCTATGGGCTGGTTGGCAAGCAAAAAAAATCATCCTCGCTACTACGCTCCGGTATTTTTTTTTTCCTGCCAAGCCTTGCACAATCCCGGACACGAACAACCCGGCAAGTAAGAAATCGAAATACTGGCTCCACGGAGCCGGTTATGTCTAATTTTAAATGATTAAAGTATGGCTGAAATGACCGAAATGCAGGTTCACGAAGAACGAGTAATGAACCTCGTAAAAAGTAGCAGTGGTAACCCGACAATCACTCCGCTCACAAAAACAAATGCGCACCGTGCAGAATCCATCCGGCGGATCGGAACGGACAAAGATGCGGTCGCCTTCCATTTCCGCAAGAAAAGCACGTATGTATATGTATATCCATACCTACACGGAAAACGGTGAAGAGAAGGAACTACGTGCTTCTGACTTCAAAAACTGGGAAGTAACAGGATTCAAGTATCCCGGCTATCTGGAAGAACTGGAAGAAATCGCCGTCAATGCCTACCGCTGGAATTCCCATGAGCCGGAAACAAGGGCTGAAACGGACATCATGGGATATGAAAAGCAGCTCCATGAAGACCTGAAGAAAATACCGGAGGCAAAAAAACAGGATTATATCAATACTTACAAAAGTAAAATATCCGTTTTATTCCACAGCCTCTCACGCTGCGCAAACCCGATGGTGACAGGACGGGGAGGATTCAATTTCCAAAGGAATGAAAAGGCACAAAATGCCTATCAGAACAGATACGACGAATTCCTGAAATGGCGTGAGAAATTTCTGAAAACCATACAACTGCTCACGGAAAAAGACAGACCCGAAGAAGAAAAACGGGAAGAAACATGGCGCAGGCTGAAACGTGACATTGCAAGCAGTGCGAACACGATCCATGAGATTGATACGGGAAAAGCCAGAGGGTACAACCGGGCACTCTTCGTAAGCAGCATCTTCAACAAGGTCAGCACATTTTGCCGGCCATGGCGACGTGGAAATCGTACAGAAGGCAATCGACTTCATCTCCGAATATAATGCCGGCATAAAGAAGCCTGTCATCACACCACGCCACCGGTTCTTCCAGCTGGCTGAAACAGCCAGTCGCATGCGGGACAAGTTAAAGGAAACCCAAGAGCAGGAAAACAGGGAAGTAACGTTTGAAGGTGGAATCCTCGTTTGGAACTATCAGGAAAGTCGCCTGCAAATCCTCTTCAACAAAATACCGGAAGAGAGCAAACGCAGGGAACTCAAATCATCCGGTTTCCACTGGTCGCCCAAGAACGAGGGCATGGCAGCGGCAACTCAATCCGAATGCAGTGTCTGCGGCAAAGAGAATCTTAAACCTCCAAAATATCTGACCATGAAAAAAAGACCATCTGAAATTTGTCATTGACTCCCGTTGTTTCCGAGGAAGCTGCGTCACATCCATGTCGGACGGCATACACTGTGACTACTACGGCAGCACACTGGAGGAACTCAAGAAACAGGAAAACAATCCTTTTCTAGTTGCGGTAACAAGAAATGCCATACACAAGAGGTCGCGTATTCATGACAAGTCATTGTGCCGATCCTTCCGTGAAATTACAGAGGAGAACTATTATAATTGTATGAACGAACTGCCTCCCGTCCGTCTGAAGCGCCATTCATTCTTTTTCGGCGAACCCTACCATGGCAGCCTGTACATGTTCTGTTTCACCATCGGAAAACGTTTTTTCCGGGGACTGCGTCCGGTCATGACACCACAGGCCGAACTGGAGCGGCAAATGAACGAGCATTACCGCAACATCACATTCAAGGGAAAAGTTACCAAAGGAAAGGCGGAGAGAATTACAAGCAAGGACAAGCAGGAGATTATCACCATTCCCCTATTCATTCACCGACAAGGAAAACAGGGAACGTTTCATCTGCAACATGGTGACCGGAGGGAATGATGGTAGGGACACCTGCAAGGCCAGAAAAGACATGGCGAAACATACTGCTCAGCCTGAGGAAACATCATTTTCTGTATTTCTCCGGATATGGCAGGCATGACGACATGGAAACATTGCTGGATGAAGTGGAGGAAAAGAGATACACCATAATAGCAAGCGGATGCCTCTTCCAGTTTCCTCCCTGCCGTGATTCCGTCTCATTCACCGGAACTGTCAAGGAAACCGGAGAAAACTTCTTCTACAGGATTTATGACCGGGAGCTATTCCTGCACATTATGCACAGGCTCAGAGCCGTCAAAAGAGAGAAAACACCGGCTGAAGCAAAAGCAATCCTCCTTAAATGCAAACGCTATGAATAATACGGAGTCATGGAAAAAATATGTTCCCCGAAACGGTCAGCCTGTATCATGTGGACTACCGGGAGAATCTGGATGAACGCGAAGACCTGCAGGAACAGTGCATCCGGAACAATAACATGGAGAGGCTATATGAAACAGTCATGGAATGTTATGCTGAACAGGAAGCGGAAAGTCTGCTCCAAAATACTTGAGGAAATCAAAGAGAAGATGGCAGAAGAGAAAAAAGGCAGGAAGAATTCGAGGAACACCGTGAAGAGATTACGGACCTCATCTTGAACAGGAGTGATACCGACCCGGCGGAAGAACTCATAAAAAATTCCGCCGCCGTCAACATGTACTACTCTCCCGGTGCGAAAATAGAGGAACGTATCGGAAAAGAATCCAGAGCCATGTCCTGTTACAAGGTCAGGCGCGCCCTGAAACTGAAGAAAGGACAGTTTGACACACTAATTGAAGAACTGGTGGATAATGCCACATACGGTGGTGAACTACGTATTTATTTCAATGCCGGGTTCAATGAACTTGTCACAAACGACAACGGAAAAGATTTCAGAACCATCCGTTTCCACGGGGATGTCATCATAGCCGTCGCCAACAGTTTCAACGGTTCCGGCTACCACATCAGCCTGCCCCTGGACATTACGTTTCCATTCGTCAGGGACAGACTGTTCGTAGACTCACAGGTACGTTATTCCTATGCAACCGAAGTATGCGGAATGTGCAGGGACTGGTGCGACTCCACCAGCTGGGAAACTGAATACAAAACCGTCAGGAATACAGGCAGGAACAGACAGAAGGAAAAAACATTATCAACCAATTAAAATGGAATATCATGAAAATCATGTGCAAACAGGAGTACTACAACCGGTAGTACAGTATGCGGAATCAATCAAGGACACTTCACTGCAGAACTGCATGGAACGTCTTGAAGCATGGGAAAAGAATCCGGACCGCCCGTGTGAGATAGAGCTCTACCACGACTGGGCGCCCTATTCGTTCGGGTTCACCCAAAGGTACCCGGACGGCAGCAGAGGGATTGTCGGAGGGCTGCTCTATCACGGTTCACCGGATGAATCGTTTGCCGTACAGTTGACTCCCTTCAAAGGATGGCAGATACACACTTAAAGTTTCCGGAACATGGAAGAATGGATGCAGTATGCCAGGGACATGGCAAAAAGCGGAAAAAGAGCTGGAGATCGAGCTGTGGGTGATCATCTCCTTTTACAGGACTACGGAGCAGGGCGGTAAAGTCCTGCTATTCCGATATGACCTGCCACGAAAAGTGGCGGACAAATATGACTGGGTCGTCCGGTGGAGAATGGCAAGACTGACCTGCCAATATCCCAAAGGGAATGTTACACACACTTACTGCCTGTATGACGAGGCACAGCGGTGAAGACTATTCATTCGGCTCCTGCCTCTCCTCGCTGGCAGCAGCCAAGGCACAGGTCACCAGGATGGAACGGAGGATAAGGGAATACACCGCATGGCAAAAGCAGAACAACCTCTTTTTTTTGACGAACAGACGGACGAAATGCTCCAAAAGGCTGTCGCCAAGCTCAAAATAAAAAAAGAAAATGTACAGGAGGCAGAAAGAAGGCTGCAAAGGAAAGCCGAAAAACACCAACGGGAAATGCGGAAATAGCAAAACAAATTCCGCATTCCCATTTCTTGCCGCAAAGATAGCCGTTTGCCGGACTGAATGCGCAAGGCAGCCCTGCGGGCAGGTTGACAGGAAAAAAATCATCCTCGCTACGCTCCGGTATTTTTTTCCGTCAAGCCTTGCCGCAATCCCCGACAAACGGACAACGCATCCAACAAGAAATAAAAATGCCCGTCTCACGACAGGCTCATGTATAACTAAAAAATGATCGGCTATGATTACGGATGAAAGAACCCGGAACAGACTGTATGCGGATACGGAAACGACACTTTTCACACTGGAAGACAAACCAGGGGCAATATTACGGATAATGGAAATCATAAGGGACACCCCGAATATGTGCAACTTTCGCCCCTTCTTCCGGCATATGCGGAAGAAGACCGGCAGGCAGAATGGTGGTGGGGCAAGGAACCGGACTTCCTTCTGGCGGAACTGCTGCATGTACTTCAACTATATACACCGGAAGGATTCATACTGGGACCGATAACCGGGAGAACGCATGCTTTCGGATATACAAACCCGGAATATGAAAAAAATCTGATCTACAGGACAGAGATCGAGCTTGACTGGGGATATGTGTACGGGAAAAAGAACGAATACAGAAAGAAAAGGAAACTTTATGAGGAAATCGCGGAAATATTCACCATGGACGGATATACGACAGAGATGGAGAAAAGAGGAAAAGGATGCCGGATAACCAAAGGAAATACAAGGCTTTATTCACATTACGAATGGATAACCGGACAGTGTGAGGCCACACCCTGACCGGAACGCTTATCCGGTTACTCAGGGAAAGCAGGAGATTCAATCTGATTAAGTGCACCCTGCTTGATTTCATATTCAGTTTCACGCAGGAAGAGGAGCTGGAATTTTACCGACAGCAAAACGAAACAAGCATATACTACCGGATATTCGACCTTTTCAGAAGGAAACCGTGGACTGTTACCGAAAATCTCATGACGGTGGCTTCAGAAATCAACATACCGACTCAAAAATATCCGGAAGGGCCGACCGGGACTCCCCCCGCTTACAAATATGTCCGGGAAGCCTACCAAAAACTCATAGACAAGGGATATCTGGAAGAATACACCCGAACCTGGATAAGGGAGGAGCTCCTTTGTGCAAGAGCAACCCCGGAAGGAATATCAAAAAACATATTCTATGGAACTCTGCTATAACCGTCTGCTACTCATCTCCCCTGTGGCAGTACAACCACCATGAAGAGGAAGGACTGACCCTGCGTCTTTTCGAAGAAACCTTCGGCAAGACGCAGGGCAGCCATTATTACGACAAGTGGATGAACTGTTTCAACCGGGACCTCCGGGACATGATCATCTATTTCAGAGGGGAGGGTGAAAACGGACAGAAGTTCTGTGACATGGTGGCCCGACAAATTGAAGTATACCGTAAAAAATCGAAAACACTATGGAATTTACTGACCTTTATACAGTGGAAAGCCTGCAATGCTTCAACGGTTTCCATTACCGCGGGTATCGGGTAAAACCAAAGTGACACGGACAAGGTAAACCGTCTCATTGCAATAATCCGGCAAGAACGGGAAAAGAATATCGGACCGGCAGCAGGTGACATTATCGAGTATACCTGCCGGAACGGTGACTGGTTTCAATCGGCACACATCGAAGAGATATGCGACGGACATTTCAAGATCTGCCTTTCCGGAAGCATCCCGTTCTGTTATGAAAGCGGGGACGGTGTCGGCTATAACATCCATGAAGGGATATGGACTTATCCGAAGAGGGCCGCCTTAAGACCGGCAGGTATCAGGGAAAAAGAAGTTCAGGACATGGGGACATGCCGGAAAAAAATGCGCCAACGGGGAGGTATACTTCATAGCCTGTGTCCGTGCGTGGCAATATACGGAACCGGAACCCCTGTATGGCAGATATACTACCAGAAACTGGAGCAAATACCACATCAACAGGCAGCCCGACCCGGAACATGACGGCGAGTTCTTCTACATGACCGAAGGATTCACCCTATACTCACGCGAGGAACTGGACAGGCTGACCGGAATCCTTCACGGGAAACTCTTCGACGGGATATACAGCAACTCACTCGTTCTATGGGGATACCACATGAAATGGGAAATACTCACGGAACAGGAATGGAACGAAACAAAAGCCGAAATACACATATCCTTTCTCGGAAAGTCTCCCGTGAAAATAATAACCTGCGATGATACCCATACAATAACCGTCTATAAAAAGAAATAACAATGGCAAAATACGAAACCCCTCCCCCGGTCCGTCCGCTTGAGAAGCTGATAACGGATTTCTCCTACACAAACGGACTCGATCCCGTCAATGTATTCAACGATTTCCTGACCTACATCATCCACGGGTTTTCTCCCGGTGCTCCCCCACTGCAGAGCTGGAAGTACAAACGGCAGCAGAACATGAAATTTATGCAAATGCTCACCGGGTGGGTACAGCTCATGGCAAACCGGATAAAGGATGATACAAGCTGGTATGACCCTTTCGGGGATTTATATATGGCACTGGTTTCCAAAAGTGCCCAGCAGTCACAGGGACAATTCTTCACTCCGGTACATATCTGCGACCTCATGGTACTGTGCACCCAAACGGAAGAGAAAAAGACCGGACAGAGGATGGGTGACCCGACGTGCGGAAGCGGAAGACTGCTGTTGGCCTATCATGCACGGAATCCGGGAAACTATCTCATAGGGGAGGATATCAACCGGACCTGCTGCCTGATGACCGTATGCAACATGCTCATACACGGATGCGTAGGGGGAAGTCATCTGCCATGACAGCCTGAATCCCGGAAACTTCGTGGACGGTTGGAAAGTCAATCCCATGCTAGCATGGACAGGCATTCCCATGATAAAGAGAATGAGCATGGAGGAATACCGGGCAGGCAGGAATCTTCCAGCATCCCCTTATATCTTACGAAAAACGATGCCAGCGGGTGGCAGGAAGCGTAAGGCGGATTCCCCTCCGCCTTTACAAGCCATTTTCAAGATGTAATAACGACATAAAATATGATACCAAACACGATCATCAACACAAAAAATGATTACATACAATATCTTATAAGCATACCACCGGTATGCCAAATTTATTTATTAACCCATTAAATACAGCAATTATGGAAGTTACAGTAATGCCGGCCGCTGCACCGGTACAGAAGCAGCAGGGATTGAACCAGGTAGTCATAAACAAGGTTCAAAAAATGATCGAAGGAAAACAGCAGGGTGTCATGGCTACAATCACCCGCCTGCTCGAAGAGGGAAAAATCGCGCAAGACTTCATTGCCCCCATAGGGAGTGAACCTGCGTAATGAGGACCGCCATCCGGTTATCACATTCCAGGTAGAGGAACAGGTACAGATGAACATGCCGGAAGGGAATTTCAACCTGCACGGAAATGCCATCAGCCAGATTTCCGAGAAAATGGGCATTCCGGCAAAATATCTCAGGGAGCTTTCCGCAGGAGACGCCTGGCAGAAACAGCTGTGCGCAACCATTCTTAACGAACATTCGGGATGGACGGGACGCACACGCGTACTCATCCGTGCGGTAGGAACGGAAATCAGGGGTGTACTCTCAGACTCGTACCGGCGGCTCAACTCCGTGGACATACTAACCGCATTCATCAGGGGAAGCGGCAAACAACGGAGCCGTCGTGTCCGACGCCTATATGAATGACACCAAAGTATGGTGTGAGACGATTCTTCCTACACCGGTTGAAATACCCACCCGTAAAAACGGGACGGTAATCATATTCGCGGGAGCAAGATTCAGCACATCCGATTTCGGAAACGGTTCGGTGGACATGCGCTCGTTCCTGCTCAACGGAGCTTGCCTGAACGGCATGGTACGTGAATCGGTCATGCGGCAGATTCATCTGGGAGGACGCCTGCCGGATACGCTTGCGCTCTCGCAAAGAACTTATGAACTGGACACCAAGACAACCGTATCGGCAGTCAAAGATTTGACTAAAGGGCTCTACAGCAGGGACACGATCATGCAGAAAGCCATCGAAATTCAGGGAGCGTCGGAAATAGACGTGGACTTTGACAAGGAACTTAAATCCCTGGTACAGCGTGGCGCGTTGCTGAAAAACGAAGGGCGGGAAGTCGAAAAGCTCCTGATGAACAACAACCCCGACGACGGCATAACAGGAGGGGCAACACTCTGGAAACTGACACAAGGCATCACCGCCTTTGCACGGGAACAGGAGCCGGAACGCAGCAGGGAGCTGCATGAGATATCCGGGCAACTGATGAACCGGGTGAAAAACAACTAAAATGGAATCATAGAAGAAAAATCAACAAAACTTGCCGGACCTTCCATTGTCCGGCAAGCAACTGTAAAAACAGAATCATTCACAATGGACAAATTGCCGGACTACTCAAAAAAATAATTAATATGCATGTGCTGATACGGATACCTTAATAAGAGTTCCTGTATCCGCTTTCTTTGTTCCAGCGCATATGCCATTCCCTCCTCAGTACACATGGCAGCTTCAAACTGTCCTTCCTGCAATTGGTCCCTACGTATATAAGTTTTATTAAGCCAGATTTTGTCTGTTATCTTTTGGATAAAAATCACTCCTTTACCAGTAATACCCAATTGATTGTCGGGATATTTTTCAATAGGAAAAGGAACGCTGCAAATATCTCCATTATGTTTAAAAAACTCCTTGATAACCTTCCTCTTGTCCATTGAAAGGTCCCGCAATTCACGTTCCCGATAGCGGTCAAACAGGTGCGAGGTGAAGAATGCATATTCGTCATCCTTCTCACCACCACGAACAAGTAACATATACCCCTTGCTAGTCAGATAAATCAAATAGACTTTTACATAAGGATGACAGCCATATCGCTGGAATGCTTTCCAACCGGGTGTAAAAGGAAGAACACAAAACGTAGTGTTATGGTCTACCTTATAATCCAACTGCTTGAACCATACATTCTCTTCATTCTTATGTTTAAGAAGATACCGCCGCATACCCTGGCAGTCTATCCGTTCCTTGGAACGGGGAAAATGGAATCATGAATCTTATCATATTCCCTTGCTATCTCTTCATAGCTCATTGTTTCTACTATCATGGCAAAGTTATAGTTTTTCCATCGGTGGCATGGATGGGATTAGTTTGGTAATCTTATCGTTATCCAAAACAAAATATTTGCACTGCCCTGCTTCGGTAGCTTCCGGATGTCTGGGGGTACCATACTTTTTACTCAAGCAACAGAAATTCGGATTCATGCTTGTCTCATAACCAGAACGGCGAAATTTGCACAAGCGACAATTTTTAATATCAAAACCTTCCTGCAGCGCCCCTAATCAATCCATAATCATATATTGACGGTTCACCGACGTAATTACAATAATCCCCGTCAATATTCAGTTCGAGAATTGCACTACGGTTTCTTCTTCCCTCATTGCATACAGGGCATATCCTCATAATTGAGAGACATAGGCTTTCCCACTCCGAAAGAGCAGGAAGCGAAACAGTTGCCGTTTATCTAAAAGAACACTTTTTACAGAATCCCGTTTAAATCCATAGAATACTATTTCCTGTTCATTTTCACTGACAGGACAATCCATCAATCGCCTGATGTCATTATCCGACCGGATGTGAATTTCTATTATTTTAAGGGCAGAACTCCTTTTAGCTTCCGCACACCTGTGAGTCACATAAAATTCAATAGAAACTGGAGCCCCTGTCTTTTCGGGTACTCTTTGTCAAGAGCAAATCAGCACGGTAGTTACCCACCTGTTGTTCTTCCATACAGGTATCATAATACTCCTTCAAATCATATTTTCCCATTATTATATCATGGCATCTTTCTTTTCGATAGAACGGGCATGACTGGTTACGGGAGCATTTGATCCGCAAAGTATATTCGATTCCAAAAGATTGCGAATTATCAAATTTTCTCTTCAACATCAATTTTGCCAGTTTATGAAGATAAGTCTCCGAACCGCATGATTCACCACCTTTATGGGCAAAAATGATGTGCTTTCTCATTACCTAATCTGGCCGTCATTAACGCACCGCACGAGATACAATGAAAATCATGTTCCTTTCTGTACTCGGAAGATACATTATCAATATCTATGATGGAATCGTTCTCGTCATAGGCAAAATGATATCTGACAGTACACATAAAACTTATTTATTAGTAACAAAATCAATCTTACAATCAAGTGCAGTGGCAACCTTAGCCAATATATCAAAACCCGCCGAATACCGTCCCTGTTCAATACAATACTGATTGACCACATCAATACCGGATCTGGTAGTCAATGTCTTGGTATCCATTTTCTTCCCTTCATATAATTGCCCGATACGTACCCCGGTCCGCATTCGTTCCTGCTCCCGGCCCAACAGGAAACGGATAATATGGCTATAGTTGTCTTTTACAAGGTATCTGTTAAATTCCCACACCGTGTCCATATGGACACCGTAATGTGTGTTAAATGCCTCTTCCTGAGATTCAGACAATGCATTGTCAAACCGTTCATTAACCAGGCTGTTCAAATCCCCCGTAAAGCTGATGATACAAGCATCGCCATTTTTAGCTTCAACTTTCGCCCTCCGGTGATCAATAAATCCAGCACGTGCCATACTACTTATATCGTTTTTATTGTGACATACCCCACAGTTTAATTGAAGTACAAAGTTAACATTGCAAATATAAAAAAAATATAGCTAATGCTATTAATTGTATAGTATTATAGGCAGAAGTTCGAATAAACGATGTCCTATTACTCGATTTTGATAAGCTGATAATAATATTACGCAATTATATACTATCCTAACCTGAACAAATTGTGAGAGTAATTAGTTATTCTAATAGAGATAACTTATAATTGCGGATTTCTGCTTATATTTGCACATAGAAATAAACTATTGTAAGTATGAAGTGGAAGATTGTATTATTGCTTTGTGGAATTTCCTTAATCATAGGATATTTCTTGGGGGTGTTTCTTCCTTTAGGTCTTGGTCCCTGCGAAATGACTAATACTCCAATATCTAAAAAGGTGACTATTATGGTAATGTCATTAATGGGTTCGTTGCCTTCGGAACGTGTTCGGCGGTAATTGTGGCGTTGTTTTTGGACGAAATAAGGTCACTATTAAAAAAAGTGACTTTTGTCATTCAATTAAATAGTGATGAAGCCATTGAAGAAGTCGAAAATATAAAAGGGACGAAAAAAGCGAGAAGGTATCATAATTCTATTCAGTTCTTTAATAATGGAAATATTAATGCCCAGAATTGTGAACTATACGTTGAGAGTGCTTCGTTTATATCTGATAATTCGACTACTACGTTGACAGTGGAAAATGCTCCTATTAATTGGAACTTAGGAAATAATATCGTTTATATCCCATATCAAGGCAAAAAAGTTTTGCCATTATTTGAGATTATTGCACCACAAAAGCAATCAACTCCAGATGGTAAAACAGACATTATTCCAGCAACATTAAAAAATGCTTGGCTTGAAAAAAATATAGAAGCAAAAAGCAGGAAAATGGGAAATCATTTATTGCTTGTATTCCACAAATTCAAGCCGCAAAAATTTAAATATATTGTTGAATGGAATGGTAATTGGGAAGAACGTCAAACTGAAATGAAAGATATTCTAAAAATGAAACTGGAAATGTTATGAAAAAGATAATATTAGTAATATACGACCCGTCATTAGATAGTGACATATTAAGAGATAGAATTAAATCGTTAGGCCCCAATTATACATTTTGGGGAAACCATTGGTTTGTAGAAACGCAATATACAACGAAAGAAGTATATGAAAAAAATATCGGCTAATGAGTTTGAAACAAACTCTATATTGGTAATAGAAATGTCTAGGGATATGTATAATTATTACGGCCGTATGAATACTTCTCTATGGGATTGGTTAAAAACAAAATAAGATTTTACAAAAGAGCTTACTTTTATAGTAGGCTCTTTTCTTTTTAACCAAAGTCTGTATTTAGGTCTGTGAGTGGGGTGTTCTTACACCAAAATCATATTTGTAGACATTCGTAAGAGCTTTATACTGCTTTGGTTTAGGTATTATAACTTGGTTATTATCAAATAGATAACCAAAGAAATAATTCTAAAAAAGCTTGGATATTTTACCGATTTTTGGTAACTTCAAATAAAAATCGGTGAAAAAAATGAGTGCAAATTACAATCTTTTCTACTTCTTTAAACAGTTTCCTGATGAGGAAGCGTGCAGGAAGTATCTTGAAAAACAAAGATTGGGTGATACTCCAGTATGTCCCCATTGTGGAAATACACAGAAAATCTATCGTTATAAGAACGGGAAAAACCTTCAAATGTGCCCATTGCAAAAAACAGTTTTCAGTAAAAACGGGTTCAATATATGAAAACTCAAATATTCCTTTACAAAAATGGCTTCTTACTTCTTATTTAAAGGATATCTCTAAAAAGGAAATAAGCTCTATTGAGTTATCTAAGGCTATTGGTGTTACGCAAAAAACGGCTTGGTATCTATTACACAAGATACGTTATATGTTGAAACATCGTAATTCCAATAACCAGCTACGTGGTATAGTAGAAGTAGATGAAACCTATGTGGGTGGTAAGAAAAAGGGTAAACGTGGGCGTGGTTCTGAAAATAAAACTCCTGTATTTGGAGCCGTACAGCGTGGTGGGCGTTTATCCATCACCCCTGTACCCAATACGAAACGTAAAACATTGGAGCCAATTATCTACAAACAAATCAAGAGTGGTGCTCATGTTATGAGTGACGAATGGTGGGCTTATACGAAATTGGATAAAGACTATAAACATAGTGTAGTCAAGCATAAAAAGTAAGGAATACGTTAGGGGTAACGTTTATACAAATACGATTGAAGGTGCTTGGTCGCATTTCAAGCGGTCGGTAATGGGGACTTACCATAAACCCAGTAAACAACATCTCCCCAAGTATTGTGCAGAATTTGAATTTACATATAATACTAGGAATGATTCACTAGAAAACTAAATTTAATAAGTTTATAGATAAAAAGCTTAATCCGTGTTAGTTATAAAGACATAACTGGCACATAAAATCAAAATTTTATGGAAACAGTATTAGTAAAACTCGTAGTTTTCAAATCTTCTTCTGAGGATTTGTTTTTTTAGTTATTGTCCAGCAACGCATGATTTTGCGTCAAAAGGTAAGACAGTTGAAGAAACTGCTAACTCAGCTAAGAAATGGTTACTTCAATTATTAGAAAATCGTATTGCATATAAAAATTCGCGAAATTATGGCTGGCAAATATCTGAAAATTCAGCAATTCCCCCCCTATATTTGCAGATATGGAACTTGTGAGACTAGCAGAAGAAATCCATAGTACTGAAATTCGTAACCCTGTAATCGTAGAATTAAATGTTGAATTACCTAAGGCACAAAAAAACTTTTTGACGAACTTCCAGATAGTTACCCAGCCGAAATTTTTATAGATTTCGTATTAACACAGGGATATATAGTAATAGAGGGATACTCCAACATATACCCTAGTGAAAAATGAAGAAACAGGATTTACTGAAAGAATACATGAAAGTGAAAAAGAAACTTATCCTCTTTTCAAATAGAATCTGTATTACATGACATGAAAATCCCAATGGAGGCATTCAAGGAGTTTCTTCGTGAAATGGAACTGAAAAAAAAGATAGTATTGACTTTTTTGTTGACCGTTCATTCGTGAAGTTTAAGAAATAACTATAAAGAACGTAATCTTTTGGAGATTTTCATTTCATCGGTTATCGCATTATACACTACTACATCAGGAAGTAACATTTTTATTGAATTTTGGGCTGCCTGTACGAATAAGGATTACGCCATTGATTAAGCAGACATATATTATTCTGTGACTGGAAATATAAACTTCGCTCATTTAAAAGTTGAGGTTCACCTATATTAATAGTGAGTAGATAAATCAGTAAGTTTTCAGCTATATTTATATCTTCTATTTTAAAGCGATTATTAAAAAGTGCCAAATCCAGATATTAAGTTGATTGGGTATTTGATAGATGCGATGATATTTATCTTTGAATCTTTCATTAATATAGCGTTTGGTTTGTCCGCAATAATAAGAGTAGTTCTTTGCGCTTTTTCTTTTTCCCTGTAATAAATAAAGGTGGTAATTTACATTTTGGCTATATTCCCATTCTTGTACTTCTTCAATACTGTGGAATGGACCGTACCAAACTACTACATACGTCTTCAATAAGGCTTTTCTTACTTCCATTCAGATTAATTCTATTAAATTAGCTTTATCATTTGCAAATTAATAATTAATCTATTGATATAAAATAGCTAATATGAGTTTTAAGGATTCTCCGGCATATTTGAAGGTATTAAAGGGTAATTTGGTAAATTCAGTCTAAAATCTTATATTTGGTGTAAATAGTATATAATTACGTAATATTAAATATTGAGGAGGCAAAATATAAAAAAACTTTTACCTATAAAGATTACTCGCATCATCGTATAGAGAGTGTCCTTCAAAAACAGGCTGGATTATTGATATGACTCTTCAGATATGTTTATGAGTTCCATTTCTGTAATATCAAGACGCTTTTACATCAAATGGTCAGCTGTCCAAATATCCTTTATAATCTGATAAAAAACTTTTTAGAAGAAAACTGTCAACTTGTAGCGAAAAAAAACACAATGTAGGTAAATACCCCCGAAACTATTTCGTGGACAAAATATGATTTTCGACAATTGGAAGAAGCAAAATACAAATAGTGAAGACCAAGGGAGTGATGGGAATTTGGGTAAATCTACTGAATTTGGGGAAGGATTAATTCCGTAATTTTTATAAGCTACTTTTTTTGTCCGTTTATACATCCTTCTCGATAAAATGTGTATTTTTGCACTATGAAGTACTTGGTGATATGCTGGATGAGGGGGCAGATGATGCCTATATCCAGGCATTGTTTCTTTTTGCCCATAATGATTGGTACTGGAGCTTGCTACTTCAGTTTGATTATTTTAATGATGCCTCAAAATTTGTGTAGATTATGAGTGATAAAACTAAGGAAATAATAGACCGAATGAAAACCTTTCGTGAGATGCTATTACTACCCAAACCGAAAGATTTGGATTTTGAAAATTGGTTGGAGAATTTTCAAAAACAAGATGAGAAGGAAATAGCTGCTCGCATTTTAAAACACTTTATCTATTTTTCAGATGACTTAATAGACCAAATGCTTCGTGCAGTTGTAGGACGCTGTGGTTATTATTTTACTCAAAATGACCCTAGGTGGAATCATAATAGTTTCAAGAACGAATGTTGGTATAGTTTTGTACAAGGAGAAAATCCAGACGATGCTACAGATAGTGGCTATATTTTCACTCGTAAGCTGAGAGAAGTTCTGAATATTTCTGATAGCCGTATTATAAAATTTGAAGCATTATTCAAAAAATTAGAAGATAACACTTGTGCTCCTCAAAATGTTATCCTTGTTGATGATTTTGTGGGTTCTGGAGCTCAAACTGATGAGGCTTGGAATGTACATAGCTTAGGCTCTTTGAATATGACTTTGAATGAACTTCAAAGCCAATTTAACCATCGTATAATTTATGCCCCTCTTGTTGTTAATGATATGGGGCTATCGAGGATTAAGAGATGTTGCTCAAATTTACACCTGGAATATATCTATCATTTAGGTCCGGAATATAATCTTTTCAATGTAGATGGATTATGTTGGTCAGGTGACCAAGACTTGTATAAAAAAAGATTCCTTATAATGCTGAGTAAAATTGCTAAAGAACAAAAAGATACCTATAACAAATGGGCATCACGTGAATGATGTACAGGGGGTTTGGGCAACAAGGCCTTGCCTTAGCTTTTCATCATGGTATTCCTGATGCATGTCCTGCATTTTTTTATTGGAATACTGCTACTTGGAAACCTTTAAAGAAACGTCCGTATCATAGATAAACTTTGAGATTATGACTTTAGATGAAAAATTGGCACGACTCGATGAGTTGTTTGGTAGTTATAAGGCAGAATGGTTGAATGAAAAAATATTCCATTTCTTTTGCTCCCAAGTTATTTTACATCCTTGAAAGATAAACGCCCGTGTGTGTTGATGGGAGGTCGTGGTACCGGAAAGACAACCGTTCTAAGAGGCTTGTCTTATAAGGGACAATATGCCTTGAATAATGACGATATTGACAAATTTGATCTCAATAGTTACGTTGGAGTTTATTTCAGGTGTGATACTAATCATGTTCATGCATTCAACGGAAAGGGGATTGACAATGAAACATGGATGAAGATTTTTGCTCATTATTTCAATCTGATTCTCACCTCTGAAATTTTGAATTTGTAGCTTGGCATAAGGAACTTAAACCTGATGATGAAGTGCTACCGGAGCGGGCTTGCTGTTTGATAGCTACTTCTTTACATTTAGGTGATGATATATCAGATTACAAAAAACTGATGGATGTTCTGGAAACGGCTATGTATAAATTTCAGGCCCGACATCAACAATATTGCAGATGGTAATATGCCGATGCTTTCACTAGCTGGAGATCCTATCAAAATAGTAACAGAACAGGCCGAGAAGTTAAGGCAGTTCCGTGACAAAACATTCTATCTGCTTATTGACGAATATGAAAATTTGTTGGATTCCCAGCAACAAATTGTAAACACATTGCTTAAGCATGTTCCTCAGTCGTACACAATAAAAAAAATTGGTGTGCGTGAGATGGGCTGGAGGGTTAAGCATACGATGAATCCACAAGAGAGTGTTATTGATCCTGCGGACTATGTATTGTTCAATATTGTAGATGAGTTTACAGATGAAACTCCTGATAAGTTTGAGTCTTTTGCACGTAACGTGTGCCAGTTGAGAATCAAAGATTTACTTGAAGAAGACGGTGTGGAATTTGATATAGAACAGGCTTTAGGAAATTTGCCTTATGAAGAGGAAGCTGTCAAGCTTGGAGTAGAACAAACCAGTCTGTATAAAAATATTCTCGAATATGAAAAGAAGAGTGGAATGGATTTAGATGTGTCTCCACTTTATAAATTCTTCTTGTCTTATTGGTCGGAAAATCATAAATTGATGTTTAAAGATGAAATAGCGGATTATTTGAGCAATACCAAGATTTGGAATACCCGTTATGAGAACTATAAATATAGTTTACTCTTTAAGATACGAACCGGAAGAGGTAGTGGTGGAATCCAAAAAAATATTATGCTGGATGGAGTACATTTGTAAAACTTGCCAATGGAAATATCCGCTATCTTATGGAGCTGGTTTATCGTTCTTATTATCTTTATTTGCAGGAAGGTGGAGATATTGCTAAACCTGTATCTGCCGATATTCAGACAAAGGCTGCACGTAATGTGGGGTGGAAAAACCTAACAGAACTTGAAGGTACTTGGAGTAATGGTGCCCAATTGACACGTATGGTTCAGACACTCGGTACCATCTTTTCAAGATTAGCTAAAGAGGGAGAAAATTCTGCTCCCCGAAACGGTGCAGTTTGAAATAGAAGGAGAACGTTCAGAGCGTACCGAAGAACTGCTTCAGGCAGGAATCATGAATCTGGCGCTTATTCGTATGCCTGCCAATAAACAATCGGGACGTGGCAGTGTAAAGGAGTTTATGTATTCACTTCATCCGATTTTTGCTCCTTATTTTATATACAGTTTCCGTAGAAAACGTAAGATGGGATTGTCGGATGCCGAATTCTTGTTGTGTGTGGATAACCCTAAAAAAGCAGTCAAAGATATTTTGGATAAAAAGAAATATCAAAATATCCGAAGAAGGGGTTGTTATGAATCAATTATATTTTGATTTCTGGGATTAGTATGATAAATAAAGATTATTTGTATACAAAAAAATTTGGGACGATTTAAGTAGCGTGGTACTGGAATTAAATGCTCTTTATCTCTATGCCCAAGATCCGGAAGATAGAAGCCGACATTGCTCTTCAAATCTATCAACGAACAATATTGATGCTATATTTGAAGAAGTTTCAATCAATGATAATGATCAGATGTTAGTTTCTTCAAATAACAGTATTGTACCATTAAGTAGTGCTGATGCAATAGGAAGTTTTTTTTCTTATACCTTTCGAGTATTATATCTGGAAGTAACCGGTATGTGTTGTCGACTTGTGGCTCCTCTAATGAAGTATGCGATTGAGAATAGTATTGAAATAAGGGTTGTCTATAGCGAACCGAAGGAATATCTGTTACGTGAATTTCAAAAGGAGGGGCTTAACAAAGATTTATCAGAATCAGTAGCAGGTGTTAATCCTTTACCTGGTTTTATTCGCTTGGTTCCTTTTAAAGAAGAACCCCTTTTTGTGACTTTACTTGGTTTTGAAGGTGGAAGGTTTTCTTATTTGGTCACGAATAAACAACCATCTTATGATAAAATACTGCCTATTGTGGGAGTACCTGGCTATAGAATGTATTACCCTTTTTTTGAAACCTTTTGGGGTAATCGTAATGCACTGAAAACGACTAAAGCTTATGAGCGTGTAGTATATGCAGAGGCCAATTCTATCGTTGACAGTTATTTGACATTGGGGAAGATTTCATACGATAAAAGAGAACCGAATATGATAGTAGCACCAATTGGGACTAAACCTCATGCGATTGGAGCTATCTTGTATGCTATAAAGAATCCGAATAGAGTGGAGCTACTATATGATAACCCCAAGAGAAGTCTGCATAGGACGAAAGGAGTGGGTCGTATATTGGTTTGCGATGTAACTAAACTTTTTAGGGAAAATTAATATGTCAGGACCAGATTCTTATTATACTCCACCATTGTTGGCAGACAAGCTGGTAAGCTTTATTGTTTCTTCTAACATTTCCAGTGCAGTAGATTTTTTGTGTGGGAGATGGAGATTTGCTCAAAGCTGTAGCCAAACGATATGGGGATGTGGAATTGTACGGTACTGACATTTCGGATGATGCCTTAACGAAACTATCAAACGATTGTCCTGATTGGCATTTAAGGAAAATGTGACTTTAGAAAGGATGATTCTATAGGTGAAGTAACTTTTTTAATAAAGAGGAAATTTGACTTAATTGTACTGAATCCTCCCTTTACATGCAAGGGCAGTGTGGTTGAAAATATTACATTTGAGGGAATAGAATATCGTGTGAGTACTGCGATGTTATTCTTGATGAGAGCCTTAAAATTTCTGGCATCTAACGGTGGATTATATGCTATACTGCCAATAAGTTGCGTGTATTCTGTTAAGGATAGAAAGGCATGGAACTATTTAAAAAAATCACTATAATGCATGCATACTGGAGGAACCTAATAAGGTTAGTTTTACTAGCAAATGTGCACCGAATATAGTATTGGTTTATGTGGGGTACTACAAAGTAAATGGAATAGAAAAGTCAAATGCTTTTGATTTCTCATCACTTCCGGTTACTTCAATACTAAGAGGATGTGTACGGATGCAAAATCCAAAGTATAGTAAATCAAAAAATGCCGTGTCACTGATTCACACAACCAATCTCCAAAAAGGTGAATTAGTGAAATTAAAGCGTATTATGACAGGGCAGAATATTCTAGTGAGTGGAAATGGTGTGGTTGTTCCACGGGTTTGTAATCCAACCCCAAATAAAGTAGCCTTACTGGATGAAGAGACAGTTTATGCTCTATCTGATTGTATTATTGTTTTACAAACTTCAACCAGAATTGATGCAGAGAGGTTACGAGATGGAATAATAGAACATTGGTGTGATTTTGTGACGGTTTATAAAGGTACAGGTGCTCAATATACTACACTGGAAAGATTAAAAAGCTCTGTTTGGAGTGAGTTAAGAGTAGATAGTTTCCTCTAAAAATAGCAAACGATTATAAATCGATAGTTACATATATATTATTATGCGAATCAGTAGTTGAGCCCTGATTCTTTTAAAAAAAATAAACAAATGAATGCAATGGCAATTTTTTTCCCATCGTATGTACTAAAAAGTCCAGATGTTGATCTGACTTTCATCGCTCTTTGAATATTTGTTTTCTCATTCAGCCAGTTGAAAAACGCTTCTATAGGCTGTCTGACCTTTGAAACAGCAGTAGAGAACAGTTCTCTTCCAGCTTTCTCTCTTTGAGTAATAACTGGTTCCTCTCCTTTTATTGCTTTCACGGGAGTTAGCATAGTAGTTCCTTGTTCTTGTTGCTTATTGCCCCAGTAAGAAAAATCCGAGTATATCTTATCGGCAAAGATGTTTCTGTTTATAAGGCTATCAGCGGCTTCTCTTTTAAGAACTGTCAGGTCATTCTCTTCTGCCGATGATAAGAGAATCATTTCCGGGAATGGAATAGTTCCTTCCCTGCGGAAGGCTAAAGCATGGAGTTTGAGACCGAAGTAATACATGTTCTTTGTAGAACAGTATCCTTTGGTTGCAATTTCAGTAGCTACCTTTCCTGTTTTATTCTTTCCTGCACAGGTAATAATAGGCATAGAGTCAATAAGTGATGTCATAGAATTGCAATTCTCTGTTTAAAGAATGTAATGAGATGCTTTACAAGTTCACTAATGGCCTCACTCATCAGGTTTAACCGACAGTTGAAGTCTGATAAGAAGGTAGGTTGGGGAACCATGAGAGCAAATATTCTTCAGTGAATGTATATATCTCTTTGATTTGGAAGTATCGCTGATAGGCTCCGCAAAACAGATATACGGTAAGCAGTTCCTGGTCTGTAAAGATAGGAGTTGCATTATTACTGAATCTCTGGCAGTAAAACTTCAGTGAAGACTGGTAAATATCGCAGATGTACATATATATTTTTATAAGTTTTAGCTCTTTCTCCTTGGGAATCATAATTAGAATAATGAGTGGTTTTATTATTCTAATATAAGAAAAAAACGGATAAAATTGTCGTATTCGCCAACTTATTCAGATTCCCCTATACTCTCTCTGCATCTCCCCATAAACAGTCAACCGTTCTCCGGTTCCTCTACTTTATTAAATTCAAATTCATCCGTCTATAAATTTACACAGAAACTATTTTTTGTATCTTTGCTTCCCTTTTACAGACATTTATTGAAAGAGAAAACTTATATCAATACTCAAAATGGAAAATAATAATTCGAGCCTGTATGCACAAAAGGCCGTTGAAAGTTTCTATCTGGACCGTCCATACGGTATAAGAATTGATTACTCCAGGAAAGGTTTCGTTCTGTTCAACCGGAAACTGAACCTGCTTGGAATGGACAAATGGAACTCAATTGAGGAATTACCGCTGGAAGAATATGACAACCCGGAAGAAATACCGGTTGAAGGGGTGGATATTCAAAGATACAGCAGTAAAGTAGACATATTCTTCTACACGGACAAATCCAGTCCCTACCATAACGGAATACTGGATATGGAGTGTCTCAAAAAAATACAACAAATATATCTACCGTCTGTCAGTACTGCTGGGCAGAACCCTATAATAAAAGAGCCGTGAGCAATATGGTATACTGTTCACGGCTCCGATAGCATGTAATCTAAGGTATATAGAAAAGTTCAAACTCCCTCTTCCGCCTTGTCAATCATGGAAGGCGGATTTCCGGCACGGGCGGAAAAGGCGGAAATCGAAAGAACAATAAAAAAGTTTTTTCCCATAATCCATTTTTCCGTTTGTGCTTTCAAACAACGCCGAAGGAAAGTCCGGCGTCTTCTTCCGCAATATTCCGATTCAAGTTATCCACATCCCGATGCATACGGCTGTAATCATTCCGACAGACCGCCAGTTCCTCAAACACGATTTGTTTAGGCAAAAGACGATGACAATAATAGCTGCTGCCAAATGGGACACCTCCCCCTTTGTCATCTACCCTTTATACACATCTTTAAATCCTTACAAATTGGAATATTTAAAGGTGTTATTAGGAAAAAAAAGATTAAATAATGACTATGCTTACCATGAATAGCCTTAATTAATTTAACTCTTTATATGCCTATTTCTTAAAAAAAAAAATAGATGTGTATAAAGGGGTAGCTTTGTCATACTGGATGCGTTTGTCAAACATCAGCAATTGAAGCTCCCTGTCCTTGAACAGCCGGCACGGACCGACACTGTTCAGCCAAAAATTGGACATCAGCAGGGCGAGCGGCTTGTCCAGTTGCAGGCAGCGTTCAAAAACATCCATTTTTCTGCTGAAAGGCGGATTAGATACAATAATATCCCAACAATCCGGCTCGTAAGCAAAAAAATCCTGTCCGGTATTTATATGCGAGTATTTTACCTGAAATCCGGCTTCCTGCAGATGAAGCACGAACTCGCTGTGGCACGTGTCAAAAGGGCACCATATAATCTTCCCCTCAGGCAGATACTTGATGATGGGAGCCACTCCATATCCCGGAGTATATTTCTCGTCACTGCGGTTCAAGAACATCCTGCTCAATTTACTGGGCACGGGCTCCTCCTTCCGTTTTCTCCGCCCCGTCATTCCTGTTATTGAAACTGAAACTCAGCTGCCGGACATCCTGCCAGTTATTTTCAAAGTACAAATCAATCGTTTGTGCCTCATTCGTACTCCTTGAAGTGTAATACAACCGGAACTTCTTCTCACTCAATAAATAGCGGTCATTGGGTTTCAGAACCGTACCGTCTTCCAGCTTCAACAATCCGTTCCCGTCAGGCTGGAAATAGCGGAGAGTATAAAGCGTTCCGGAAAAATTGCCCTCCTCGGTAATTTCCAGACGGATTTCCACCGTCTGGCCGCCTGCTATCTTGTCCGCTACGGGCATCGCCACTACCGTGAACGGATATTCCTGCTGAATATCCAGGTCATCACTACAAGAGGTAAAACAAAACAAGGAGGCTGCCATGCAGCACAATATCATTATCTGATCAAGTATCTTTTTCATTTTTCGTATGGATTTAGTCATTATAAAATGTATTTGATGCCCAAGCCATATTGGGTATGGAAGTGCTTTGCGGCACTCCCCCAAAGAACACGTTCACGAAGACGCAGTAACAGGACGACCTTGTCTGAAAGATAAGTTTCCGCTTCCAGTGTCACTGCACCGCCATAAATGAACGATTCGTGTTTTTTCAGGACGGCACCGTCAAAGAGCAGTCCCTTTCCACCGTTTACAGTTTCATACCCCATCAATCCTGAAGCACCAATATTCAAAAATACATTTTTTCCCGGGTCGGAAAAGAAATTGTAATAGTAGCCGCCTTCCGCAGTATACTGTTTCAAAGGGATACGTGTATTACGGTAAGGATAATACCGCCGCATGATTTCAATACCCGATACCCATTTATTTCCTCCCTTGGCATAGGTAGAGACGGCAAGTCCGAAAGCGAATCCCGTATCATTACGGTCCTTCCCGCAATAAAAGCCGTCAACCATATCCGCCATTAGCTGCACACCTTTCATACCCGGCAGGCAGCGTTGGGCCTGCGCCTGCCCCCAGAAACAGGGGGCAAGCATAGCCGCAAGCAGTAACACAAATTTTCCGGTCATTCTCATCGTACCTTCAATTCGTTGACGGGTTCAGCACGCACAAGGTCCTCATTATCCACCTCAAACATCTGGTGGCGTCCTCCCTGTTTCTCATACATCTCCACCACCAGTTTCTTGTCCTCCGGTATCGTAAATTTGGGTAACGCGAACACCGTACGTTCCGAAACGCCTTTCCATCCACACGGGTCACATAGTTGCAGGCACGCAAAGGATAGATCACCTGTTCCTGCATGGCGGTACGTTTCACGATCTTTTTGTCGACAATCTTGAAGGTCACGAAATCAACATCAAACGGGACATTCGTCTCATTCCTTAGCTGTGTATGAAAGTACAGCAGGTCATTATGGGTATAAAGCCCCTAAGCAGGAACTGAACCCCGAAACGTTTACAGCCGATATGTCTGACCCGTCTTTTGTCCTGCCTGTGCACGGACTTCATAATCAGGCGTACCAGACGCGGGGACTCATTGCCCAGTTCCTGCAAATAGATTTCCATGGCATTGTTCGGACGGTTCACCGTTTCACCGTCATGGATGAAATCGCACATCTCCACGTTCAGCAGGAGCGGTTCATCCGCATACCTGACATTGAACGTGTAAAAATTTCCATCTTCAGTGATCACGCTCATGTTCGTCTCATCCCGGAAATGCTTTTTAGCAGCTTTCACACGGATCACGTTCTCCGCCGCATCCGCCTTTCCGGCTATCAGATTGGTGGACCCCAAGTCCACATACTTGATCGGGGAAGGAAATATGACATGTACCGTTTTATCATAAGTGATTTCCAGCCCGTGCGGGCTATCATCCGGCTAAAGCCGATCTTACGGCTCAGTCCCTCAAAAAAATCCCCGCTACTCAACTGCGCACTGGCAGCCGTCACACCCGTCATCAGGGCAAAAAACATCATCAGAATCTTTTTTCATATCCGATTGCATCTTGATTGGTTGGTTAATGATTGATTTTCTTTTTACTGCTTTTGTGCCTCACTGTTCGGGAGAATGAAGCAACAGCCTGTGTGTCCTGCTTTCAGAGTGACCTTCACCGTCCGCATCTTTTTAGCGACATATCCCGACACGCCCTGTATCACTCCTTTTCCCAGGTCCGAAGCGATCTGCGCCCCGGCATCCGTAGAGATATTGATACTACCGTTCATGGAGGTTCCCATATTTGCCGCTATCTCACGTGCCGCATCATACTCCATCGAGTTGGGGACCGGTATTCCCCGCTGGCCGTCCGCATCGTAAACCTCCAGTTCTACAGGAATAACCGTACCTTTATATTCAACCGCCTGAACAAGGATATCAAGCCGTTCACCTTCCATACGGGCTCCGCCGGTCAGGGATCGTCCCCTTTAGGAATAAACCGGTCATCGACCACCATCGGTTCCAGCAGGCGGATACGCAGCGCCTGACCGTCCGAAACAGTCTGTGTACCGTGTATGCAGGCAGGAATGGTATTCCTGTCGGAAGTCAGCACTTTCCCCACAGGAGTATTGAACCCTACATTCCTTTCCCCCGCAAATCCGTTCCCTGATTCCCCGTTGCTCGCGGGTTGTGACAGGAAGACACCACCGGTGCCGGACCTGTTTTACCGGTTTGACAGCCGTCCGCTGCCTTTTTTATCCATTGCCGGAGAAGTCATCGCCGCCTGTTTCCCGTTGTACCGGGCAGCCAGTTCATAGGATTTCTCCATCAGCGCCATTTTCTCTTCCATCGTAGTCTCCTGCGACGGCTTTTTCATCTGCCGTTCATGCTCCAGCTCTTCGATGCGTCGGAGCAGTTCATTCCTTTCAGAGTTCTCCGCACGGGTATAAAAATTATCCAGCGTACGGTTCATGTTACGGTAGGCACCGGCAGAAGAACGGACAGTATTATGGGAACCTGTAGAGGGATTATCCGCCTCTTCCACCGGTAATTCCGCCATGCCTTCAGGCAGGTGCACCGTATCCTTACCGGAACTGCCGAACAGCGAGGCCATCTCCTGAAATGCATTTTTACGGTACTTATCCTTTTTCTCCAATTCTTCACGCTCATAAGCGTCCACCTTGTTGCCGTCCATCCTTTGCTGTCCGGGGGAGGGAATATCCGTATTGAATCCCTTCTCTTTCTCCTCCGCCGCCCTCTCCTTCTCAGACGGCGAATAAATCAGCCATAACGAACCTGCAAAGAGCAGGCACATGGCGGGATAGACAATATACCTGGTACGCCTGCGTTTTTCCTCCGGACTCAAAAGTCTGTCAGCAGACAAGCCTAACAGTGTCCTGATTTTCTGAATGTCCATAATCATAATAGTCTTTAAAGTGAATGGTTGTATCTTTCTCCGGCTTTATATCCAAAGGGCGGATATGCTCAATTTGCAATCCCCCACCCGTTTCTCCGAAACCTAAAAGGGAAGAGAGGATCATATACAGGCAGCCTGCCATAAACAGGGCAAATGCAACGGCGATGACAGCCAACCGCTGCCCTGTCGTCAGTCTGCGGCAGTATCGATGTATCAGGATATCCGCCTGTTTCCACGGGTATTTTCTTCTTCTCATCGGTCGGCACTCCTTAAATCCCTGTTTTCCGTAATGGTAAAATGCTCGATAATGAACCCGTTCGGATTGTCATCCGACCTGACAGCATTCTGAAGCCGGCACTCCGTCACCAGGCTGCGCTCCGTCACGTTGCTCTCACGGATGATCATCTGCCGGGCATACGTCCTCGCCTTATAGGGATAACTGTTGAAGTCGCAGGCCACGCTGTCCACCTGGACAACCTGGTTGATGTTACCCGAAATCAGACGGTTGTAATACCCTTTCTCGGCAAGGTCCACATAATAATGGTAGGCACTCTTGTCGGCCAGCAGCAGAGCCCGGTGGATATTGTGCTCGATGGCGTCCTTCTGCGGCGAAAGGCTGAAGAAGAGTTCATGGAAGCGCCTCACGTGCTCCCCTAGCCTCCGCCGGACGGTTCTGGGAAAGATCCTGCGAGAGCGCAAGCATCAGCGACTTCCCGCCGTCCAGCACATAGATCTTTTCACGCTGCTTCTCGGCAAAGCTGTAAGAGCTCCACAACGAATAGCCGGTAATGAGCGTGCAGCAGCATACAAAGGCTGCCAGCATCAGGCGGATACGCCTGAAGCTGCTTTCAATATTGGTCAATGACTTGAATTCCATCTGTGAATCGTTTTTGATTGTTTATTTTCCACGTATACGCCCTCCGATATTACCCAATGCCGCACCGCCGGCACCGGCAGTGAAACCACCGGCTTTAGTCGCCGTACGGTTCAGATTGCGGGAATAGTTGCCGCCACCTCCCGCCTGGACAATCCAGCCGGAAACGGTCGGAACGGTAAAATAACCGACAATCCCGATCAACATGAAAATGATGTACACGCAGTTCGAATTGTCCAGTGAATAATCGGGATTTCCCTGCAGTTCGGCAATATCGTTCTGAAGCATGAGCACCTGTATCTTGGCAAGCATGCAACTGAACAGGTCGCTGACAGGAAGCCACAGGTAGACCGATATATATCTTGTGAACCACTGCCCGAGCGTGGACTGCAAGCCGTCCCACACCGAAATGGAGAAGGCTATCGGACCCAGCACGGAAAGTACCACCGAGGAAAAAAGGTCCGTACCGTATCTATCAGCAACGAAGCGGCTGCAAAGAGCAATTCCAGCAGGCTGCGGAAAGCGTCACGGATACTCTTCTCCAGATTATACATGCCCACTTCCATATACATTCCCAGACGGGTGGCGGCGTCTCCCGGAGACCAGCCGAGCTCGTCCAGCTGGCGGTCAAACTCCTCGTCGCTGACCAGATAGGCGGTTTCGGGATTGCGCATCATGGCCTCCCTCTCCAGCCGGTCTTTCTGCGCCCCCAGTACTGCTGCATGTCCAGTGTCTGCCCTTCCAGCATCCTGTGGGTCCCCTGCACAATGGGACTTAAAATACTGTTCATCGTTCCCAGCACCAATGTCGGAAACAGCAGGATACAGATACCCAGCGCAAAAGGGCGAAGCAGCGGATAGACGTCCACCGGCTCGGCACGGGCCATCGACAGCCAGACGCGGAGGGCGACATAAAACAGGGCACCCAGTCCCGCAACGCCCTTCGCCACACCCAGCATGTCCTCGCAAAGAGGCATCATCTCATTGTACAGACTCTCCAGTATCGTATGGAGGCTGGCAAAATCTATCGACAACAGTACCATAGCTACCAGTATCTGGAGGTTTCATCACCATAGAGCCTCATTACGCGGTCCATGTCGTTCCTCTTCCTGGCACGCAGGTAGCTCACGGCGATATTCCTGTTCGTATAATAACTGACAAGGTTCCGGTAACGGCGCATGTCACGGTAACACTCATCCACCACGTCCATGCGGTCCTTGTCCGTCATGGAGAGGGTACTGACATCGATTACCTGCTTCAGATCCTGCAATACGCCGTTGCTCTCCTCCAGAAGTTTCGTATAACCGGAAGCGATGGCGTCCAGTTCCCTTGCCGAAAAATTCTCATCCTTCATCATCCTGCCGAAGCCGGTGACATAGATATCCGACACGTCACCCACCATCAGGATGATTTCACGCACCTTGCGGGCGTCCCTCACCAGGTTGTTCACGGATTTAAGGGCGTCATAGTATTTTTTTGACTGCTCATAGATCTTGACCGTTTCGGAAAAGCTCTGTGCGGTGTTCGTGGCCGTCTTGGAGGTATGCGCAATATTGTCCGACATGTTGATGATACCCTGGGCCAGATTTCCGGGATCGGTAACCACCCACTGAGCGCTTGACTGTACGGTTGCCAGCAGAAACACCGTACAAACAAGGCTTGCCTTTTTCCATATGCCTCCCGTTCTCATCGTCTGTTTTCATTACGTACATAATCACCGTGAGGGGAAAAAGTCAGCACGTCGGTCGCTTCATTATAGGATACGTCAATGCGGTATCCGGTATTGATGAAAAGGTTGCCGTTCTCCTCGACCAGCAGGTAGGTCCGCGGTTTCAGGACACGTGCCTTTCCGCTGCGGGAAAAGACCGTCACCTTATAGGCTCCGCCTTCCTTGTAGACCAGCACGTCAGGCTTACCCTCCACGCTGCTCCACGAACCGCAGAGTCTGTCACAATCCGTTCCGTTTGCTTCCATACAACTTTGCAATACCATGGCGGCCATGCCGACCAGGCATACCGCCAGCCTCACCAATTGTCTGTTTCTCATAACTTCGTTCATTTAGGGGTTGATACTTGTTTTTTATTCTTCTCTTTTCCTTTCAGCCAGCCGCCGGACGGCAAGCTCCAGATTGCCGCCCAGTTCCCGCGTCAGTTCATGGAGTTCCAGCTTCTCGGATTCCTCGGTCGTGTACACCGTATACTCCTCCGCGCTGACCTCCGTCGCATAAACGGCGGAGTGTGTTCCGCCCAGCCCGATCCAGACTTCACGGTAGAAAGGTCCGGGACGGTTCGCACGGTTGATGGAAAGGATCTGCCCCCTCTCCTTCTCCGTCAGTCCCAGAAGTTTCTGGATATGTTCGAACTTGTTCATATATTTACGCTGGTCAAGCAGTATCTTGCAGTCCGAGTTGTTGATGATCGCCTCCTTGACAATATCCGAAGAGATGATGTCGTCCACCTCCTGCGTCACTACCACGGCCTCACCAAAATACTTTCTGACGGTTTTAAAGAGATACTTGATGTATTCACTCATGTTGGCGGACATCAGGGCTTTCCAACATTCCTCAATCAATATCATCTTGCGGATTCCCCTGAGCTTTCTCATCTTGGATATAAAGGTTTCCATGATAATAAGTGTAACCACCGGAAGCAGGACCTTGTTGGAGGAGATGTTGTCCAGTTCAAAGACTATGAACCGTTTGTTCGTCAGGTCCAGCTCCCTGTCCAAGTTCAGCAGGAAGTCATAGTCCCCGCCCTTGTAAAACGGTTCCAGCACATTCAGAAAGCCGTCAATATCAAAGTCCTTTTCACGCACCTTCTTTTGCTCGATCATACGGCGGTAGTCATCACGGACAAACTCATAGAAGCCGTTAAAATCCGGCCTGGACGCCCTGTCATCCGTAATCCGGCGGATATAGGCATTCACCGCACCCGACAGGGCCACCTCCTCCGAACGTTTCGGGGCTTCGTCCTCCCGTTTCCACAAAGTCAGGATCAGCGTCTTGATACTCTCACGTTTTTCAACGTCAAACTGTCCGGAATCCGTATAAAAAGGATTAAAAGCTATCGGATTATCCTCCTCATACGTTATATAGATGCCGTCCTCACCGTGCGTACGGTCATGGATCATACGGCACAGTCCCTGGTAGCTGTTGCCCGTGTCCACCAGCAGGATATGCGTGCCCTGTTCATAATATTGTCTGACCAGGTGGTTGGTAAAAAAGGATTTGCCGCTACCGCTGGGACCGAGAACGAACTTGTTGCGGTTCGTGATGATACCGCGTTTCATCGGCAGGTCGCTGATGTCAACATGCAGGGGGATGCCGTTCCGGCGGTCAGCCATACGGATGCCGAACGGGCTGGGAGAACTCCGGTAATTGGTTTCAGCCGTAAAGAGACAGACGGCCTGTTCCAGAAAGGTGTAGAACGACTCCTCTGCAGGAAAATCGCCCGCATTGCCGGGAATGCCAGCCCAGTAGAGCACCGGGGCATCCACCGTATTGTGCCTCGGCGTGCATTCCATCATGGCAAGCTGGCTGCCGGTATCGTTCTTCACACGTCTGAGTTCCTCCCTGTCTTCTGCCCACGCCGTCACGTTGCAGTGGCAGCGGACGGGCAATACGCCCTTCGTATGGGCTTCATCCAGATACATCTCCGTCCACTCCCGGTTTACCGCATTGCTCCGGCTGTACTTCGAGAGGGAGAGCATGTTGCGGGAAGTTTTTTCCATCGTACGGAGAATCTCCTGCGCGTCGTCTATAAACACATACTGCGAATAGATATGGTTACAGGGAAGCAACAGACCGACGGGAGCGGCGAACGAGAGGCGGCAGTCACTGCGGTCGGTGGACAGCATACGTTCATAACGCATATCGGTGGACACCCTGACGGGAAGGTCCTCCGTATCAGAAAGGGTATGCACACACAGCTGCTTGTCACCCACACGCATGCCGCCGGGGTTAAGACAGATGTCCTGAAGCACGGCGGTTTCATCCTCCAGCGACAGGGAGAAATATTTCTCCACCAATCCGGGACGTCCCTCAGTGCCGGTAATCTCGTCCGCCTCCAGCCTGCGCAGACTGACATGGCCGGAATCGTTCATGATACGCTCGAACTGTTCCACAGCTTCCAGAAACCGGACCGCCGTGTCCTTGTCAACCATTTCCTTGGGCAGAAGGGAGCCGCGACAGAGGCTGTTAAAGTCACTCCTCTGCCGGCTGCGCTCACGCGTGGTCTTCGTCAGATACAGGTAGCATTTGTGGTTCAGGTACGGGCGCTCGTTGAAATGACGCTCATAGCTTTTTCGACAGGAAGCTCTGTTCACCGTCCCGGAAATCAGGACGGTAGGTCTCCTTCGTGAACCAGTCCTGCTTGCAGACAACCGAAAAATCCGGCAGCACTTTGACAGCCTTTACCCAGGAAGAGTGGACAGCCTCGTATTCGGCCGCAGTCAAAGTAAACAGTTCGGGAAGTTCCACCTCAAAGGCCACGGTCAGGTCGGCGTCCTTACTGACAATGCAGCCGTTCTCCACAGACAGCAGGGGGAACTTACGTTCAAGCGTTTCCGCTTTCAATACATTTCTCATTTCTTTCTTCTTTTGGTCAGTAATCGGAATAATCTCCTGCGGTGGATCAGATAACGAGGATGGCGTTTCCCCGACAGCAGCTTCATAAGGCCGTGTTCACCATACCGGGCATTCAGGCGGAAGGTCAGCCAGACCAGCAGCGAACCGGACAGGAGCCCGAAAGGAATGCATATCCACTGGTTCACACCGGCTATATAAAGGATGACCACCACAAGCAGCACCGCGACAAGCCCGCCCGCAAAAATAAAAAGGTACTGTGATTTCAGGCCCTTGAACTCCAAAGGATTACCTGCGCCTTTATTTATCTCGTATTCCATAGCCTTTAGAGGAAGAAGGAACGCAGGATGGTGGCGGCCACAATCAAAAATATACAGGCGAAAAACCAGCTGGCTGCCGTCTTGCTGGTATCGGGATCACCGCTTGAAAACTTGCTGTAGGTCTTGATACCCCCGACCAGCCCAAGCACCGCGCCGATGGCATAGCACAGTTTGGTTGCCGGATCGAAATACGAGGTCAACATGCTCGTGGCTTCGTTGATGCCAGCAAGCCCCTGCCCCTGCGCAAAGAGCCGGCCGCGAAAAACGCGAAAAGCACTGAAAAAAGGATTCTCTTTCTCATTGTAGAATCGTTTAAGGTGAGACATAAATTTGAATTCGAACGCAAATATAGGAGGGGACAAAAGACCATGATACAAACATTTCATCAGGTGGCAGCAAATGTCAGCAGATGTCATATCTTGCAAAGCGCAGACATCTTTCAGCCCGATTGAAAGAGAAACAAGCCTGTTAATATCTGCCAGAGAACCTATTGATAAAAGCAATTTAATTCCGGAGCTTGTCAGTTCTCCATTAACAGCATCAAAGCTTATAAGAAGTTTCTTCCTTAAGCGTAAAACAAAAAAGACGTTTACAACAGCCGGTTTTCCATCAAAAGAACAGAAGCGAAGAAAAATGCCAATGAAACATTATGAAGAAAGGACAATTCCATGTTTTCCGGAATATTATTGCTATCTTCGTGGCAAATAAACTGACAGGACAATGGAAACAGTTCAACATGATTATAAACAGATTCTGCAGCGCATCGTTGCAGAAATCAAAAGTTCAAGAATCCAGGTTGCACGCAAGATAACCAGTGCAACAATGGAATTATATTGGAACATCGGCAAGGAACTGTCCGCACAACATTTGAGCAAAGGATACGGAGCACAGGTGGTGGAAATGCTTGCTTCTGATTTGCAGAAAGAATTTCCCGGAACTACGGGCTTTTCTTCGAGGAACCTTTGGGAAATGAAACGGTTTTATGAACGATATTGCGGGGAAAGCCGGAAACTGCAACAGAGCGTTGCAGTTTTACCTTGGGGACATAACCTGTTGTTAATGAGCAAGTGCAAGAACCCGGAAGAAATATACTTTTACGCGACAAGGAGCACAGAACTGGGCTGGACAAGGGATGTGCTGCTGAATTATATCAAAGCGGACGCTTTCTCAACAAGGGAGGAACAACCCAAATTGCATAATTTCAAGGAAACCCTGCCGGAATGTTTACAAGAACAGGCGGAGGAAATGTTGAAAAGCAGGTATAATCTGGAATTCCTGGGAATCACAAAACCCATACTGGAACTGGAATTGGAAAGAAGGCTCGTGGACAAGATAAAAACGTTCCTGCTCGAAATGGGAAAGGGGTTCAGCTTTATCGGGAACCAGTACCGCCTGGTACTGGAGGATAAGGAGTATTTTGTGGATATGCTCTTTTTCAACCGCTGTACCCGGTCCCTGATAGCGCTGGAATTAAAAATAGGTTCATTCCAACCTGAATATGTGGGGAAAATGAACTTTTACCTGAACCTGTTGGACAGACAGGTAAAGATGCCGGACGAGAACCCGTCCATCGGTATTATATTGTGTGCGGACAGGAACAATGTGGAAGTGGAAGTGGCCTTGCAAGGCTCAACGGCTCCGATCGGAGTTTCCGAATACAGTTACCTGATTCCACAAAAACAGATCAAAGAGTTAATCAACAACGAATTGTCCGGAAATAAGGAATAGAAGAAAACAGCCGTAAGGAAAACAAAAAAAATAAAAACGCAGCCCGGCATTTGTTCCGGGCTGCGTTTTTGGTATACCCGAAAGGTCACAGATATTGCTTCCAACCGTCCGATACAGGTACGACAGATTTTGTTTTCCGCATGGGCAGAGGGTTCCCGTTCCCGTCCAGATATTTTCCCATCAGACTGTCGATGACATTCTTATTCTCGACCTGGGAGGAAAAAATCTCAAACAGGTCCGTTTCCCGGATGGTATGCAGGGTAAGAGCCGCACGAAGGGATTTCTCCTCATCCTTGTCAGCATCATTCAGTTTAAACAATACATTGCCGGCATTGTCAAGATCATCAGGCGTTACGGCCTGTGAGACGGCATCCACTACCGGGTACGTTCCGTCCAGTTCTTCCTGTTCCTCTTTCAGCATTCTCATCTCCTCCAACGGTAATTTACATTCCACTTCTTCCTCAGCGACATCTTCCTCCTCACCTATAAAATCCGCAGCCGTTTCCAACGGCTGGCTCATATAGGGGGCAACGCCCTTTCCGGCATCCTCATCCAGATAGACAAAACAGGTGCTGCCCATGACGCCGGATTCGCCGCCCGGTTCCGACAAGACGTTTTCCGGCTCTTTCTTTTTTACGGGAGGTAACTTCGCATACAGCAGGTCGCAAATTTCACGTATCTTCTTTTTCTGCCCACATACCTTATATAATATATAACAGGCACAGACAAGGCGTATCGACAAATAAACTATAGTTCCCATTCCACCGGTTTTTGGGTCGCTTCCCGATTATACATTCCGTTAATTATATCCTGATACCTTTTCAGATGGTCCGACAGTACACTGTTCACAAATGTGGGGACAGACATTTCCGGTGCAATAACCGGAAGCACCCTGGCCAGGACCTTATACAGTGAATCATGTATATAAGTCTGTCTTCTGGCTCCAGTCAGTTTCTGTTGCAGGAATTGTTCCCGGTAATCATCAAAGCCGTATGCCCGCGGTGTTTTCTTCCCCGCGAACGGTTTCTTCTCAATGGAGACATCAGGTTTCTTTTCTTTTTCTTCCGACACTCCGGAGGCACCGGCATCTTCTTCCGGCCGTTCATCCTGTTTCCTTATCTTTTCCAAGGCCGTTGTATCTCCGGCTACCATACGCTTGAGCGCGTCCTCGTCCACATTATAGACGGATCTGTTCTTGTTTGCCATAGTCATGTCCGGTTAAAGTCCGAGTATGATTTCCATTTCAGCGGCAAGCAAATCGAGGTTGCTTCCTTTCAGAGCGGCGGCGGAAGGCGGAAACAGGGTGCTGCGGAATATCTGCCCGTTCAAACCGACATCCTTTTTATAACGCTCCGCAGCCGGAAGAACCGTATTCAATACAGGTAGTCCCAAAGAACGGATGATTTCCATATAAGCGTCATACAAGTCCCTGGAGACGCGCTTGTCCATTTTATTCCAGAACATATGGATATCACGCAAGGGGACTCCCTTGTGATGAAGCAGATATTCCCGGATGGACAGGACAAATGACATGCTGCTCTGCATGACCATCCTCTCCTGGGTGATCGGGGTAAAAACATAGTCCATATTGATGATGGACTGGAAAACGCCTGTGGTATTGACCGTTCCGGGAAGGTCCAAAAGGACAAGGTCATATTCGGTATCGGAACGGTCTATAAAACCATAGGCAGTTTCCTTGGCCTGTTCGGGCGTGGAAGCCAGGATGTTGTAGGCCTTTCTGCCCGTATCCCCGAACTGCTCAACCAGCAAACTTTGCAGACGAGGGGTCTTTTCCACATTTTTTATATCCCATTCACGCATAGTCATCATGCTGTGCTGGGGATAGTCACAATCTACCACAAGCACGTTCTTTGCCTTATGGTAATGGAAATAGCTGGCAAGCAACACGGTTAACGTTGATTTACCGACTCCGCCCTTCTGATTGCTGAGGGCTACAAATAAAGGTTCCTTCTTCATAACTTCATGAAATTAAGGGTTAATGACTTATTTTCTTTTCGCCTGTATCCTTACATCAAGTGACGCCGCACAATACTGTACGGCAGCATGAATACGGCTGTGTATCACTGTTTCCATACATGGACGGTATCGCATCCAACCAGGGTACACAGTACCGTCCCGTCACAGTCTGCACCACATCAGTACGACTTCTCTTGTGCCGGACCGATACGATACATGCAGCCTTGCGTCACACTAAAAACGGAATGTACCTTTGATGCCAAACGTCAATATTCGTTATGCACGACTGTATCTATACAAAAGCTGCCTCATGGCATCGATATTCCTACGTATCATTGCATCGGAACGGTGCCGTATCCAGACATGACCGGCGTCACATTCAACCGGGATACACAGTATTGTCCCACTACCATAGGCACCGCATTGATAAAGCATTTTTTATACCGTACCGTTCCGTCCCTTGCTGCATTGCGTCACGCCAAAAGTAGAACGGATTTTTGATACAACAACTAAAATCCGCTTCACCTGACATGACATGTCATCAGATGTCATCACTTGTCACATAAACTTCTATTTCACAAGCACTTAATCAGTCATAACTTTGCAAAGTCGGAATAAGACTATGGAGGAAACCATGCTTCATCGGACAACAGCACGCCGTGAACGTCGCGCAGCAATCCGACGAAGGAGGATTCTATGTTCAAACGAACATAGCAAGTTGTGTTTTCGTCCGGACAGGAAGTATCCTGTCCGACGAAAACCACTTGCCCGACCTGACGACAGTCGGGGAATTTCCTCCAAAGTCGGAAATTCCGGAAGAGAAAAAAGGACGGACCATAATTATGCAAAGAGTATGAAGGAAGAATCGAGAGCAAAAACGGGCAGAAAGCCCAAAAGCGATCCGGCGGACTACAAATACAGCTTCCGCCTGAATGCCGGAGAGAACACGAGGTTCGAAAAGTTGGTTACCGAATCAGAGGCAAAAGACAAAACACGTTTCATCAAAAAAGCCATCTTCGGTGGTACAATCAAAGTGGTTAAAATCGACAAGGCGACAATGGATTACTACATCCGCCTTACGGAATTTCACAGACAATTCCAGGCCGTCGGTAACAACTACAATCAGGTCGTACGTGCCATCAGGACCAATTTCGGGGAGAAACGAGCGATGTCGCTACTTTACAAACTGGAGAAAATGACACTTGAACTGATGCTACTGACTAAAAAGTAATAAGCACTAACGGAAGAATACCAAAAGAAATGGTTGCAAAAATAAGTCATGGAGCCAGCCTGTACGGGGCACTGCATTACAACCACGAGAAAGTAGAGAAAGGGACGGCTGAAATACTCTCCGGCAACCGGATGATTTCAGACCGCATGGGACGACCGGGCGAGGACATGCGTCTTGCCTTGCTCTCCTTTGAGAATTACCTGCTGGCAAACAGGAACACGGAGAAGCCTGTCCTGCACATCGCACTCAGTCCGGCACCGGAGGACAAACTTGATGATGGACAGCTGGCAAAACTGGCACAAATGTACATGCAGAAGATGGGATATGGCAATCAGCCCTACATTACCTATAAACACGGTGATACGTACAATACGCATATTCATATCGTAAGTGTATGCGTGGATGAAGAGGGACGGAAAATCAACGATTCTTTTGAGCATCGCCGTTCCATGACCGCCTGCAGGGAATTGGAAATAGACTTTGGACTGCGGAACGGTGCGGATATGGAAGAACGGAATCAAAAAGCGGAAATGAAGAAAGTGGATGCTACCCAGGGTGATGTACGGCACCAGATAGGCAATACCCTGAAAGCCGTATTGGAAAATTACCGCTTTCAGACTTTCGGGGAATACAGTTGGCACTGTTATCCACGCTAAACATTGAAGCCAAACAGGTACGGGGAGAATTCAAAGGCGAGCCTTATACCGGTATTATTTACTCGGCAACCGATAATAGCGGGAAAGTGGTCAGCCCGCCTTTCAAGAGTTCACGCTTCGGCAAACGTTTCGGGAACGAAAGCCTGAAAAAGAGGATGCTTTCACACACTAGGGATTTCAAGGATGGTAAATGGGCACCGGCTATTCATGCACAGGTGGTTTATGCCATGCGGCACGCACGTTCGCGTGAAGAACTGGCCGGACTATTAAAGAAAGCCCGCATTGATGCAGTATTCCGGGAAAATGAGCAGGGACGTATCTACGGTGTCACGTTCATCGACCATAAACAGGCGGGAAGTATTCAACGGTTCACGCATGGGCAAGGAGTTTTTCCGCTAACATTTACAATGAACTTTTCAAATGGTGGGACGGCATACCTGCCACAGAACGTTCCGCACATACCGGCACCGAACTATGGCAGCACCATTCGCACAAGGCGGAACCGGGAAGCGCATTGGAACAGGCGGCAGGCATATTCTCCATGGAAACAAATCCGGTGGATTACGGGGAGGAGGCCCTTGCACGCCGGATGAAGAAAAGGAGAAAAAGCGAAACGAAAGTCTCGCGGTATTTAAGGTAAACTGATTATTACCCCCATTTACACATAAGTATTATGCAACAGGAAGACGATTTGAGAGCACTCGCCAAAATAATGGAATTCGGAAGGGCGGTGAGCATTTTTCTTTTGGTGGTACACGTATACGTGTATTGTTATCCGAGCATTGCCAGTTGGAATTTAAATCTGGAAGTGACAGACAAGATAATTATGAACTTCAACAATACAAACCGGAATCTTCAATTGCGTCCTATGGAGCAAGCTGGCAGCTACCCTGCTGATGGCCGTCTCGTGTCTGGGAACAAAAAGGTGTCAAGGGCGAGAAGATCACCCGGAACAAAATCCATGCAGCACTCTTCGCTGGATGCATCCTTTTCTTTCTCAACTGGTGGATATTGGATTTGCCCATACCCCATGCGGCTGTCACCGCACTTTATGTATTCACATTGGTGTCCGGCTATCTTTGCCTGCTGATGGCAGGATTGTGGATGAGCCGACTATACAGGGCACAACCTGATGGAGGACGTGTTCAATCTCGAAAACGAGTCTTTCCAACAGGAAACACGGTTGATGGAAAATGAATACTCGGTCAACCTGCCGACAAAGTTTCAGTATCAGGGGAGGCTCAATGACGGATGGATAAATGTGGTGAATCCATTCCGCGCAACTATTGTGCTTGGTACACCCGGTTCGGGAAAATCATACGCAGTGGTAAACAACTACATACGCCAGATGATTTCAAAGGGATACAGTTGTTACATTTACGATTACAAGTTTGACGATTTATCCACAATTGCATATAACACATTGTTAAACAATATGGATAAATACAAGGTTAAGCCCAAATTCTATGTCATTAATTTTGATGACCCGCGTAGATCACATAGATGTAACCCTATCAATCCGGAATTCATGACGGACATCTCGGATGCATATGAAGCAAGCTACACAATCATGCTAAATTTGAACAAAACGTGGATTGAGAAACAGGGGGATTTCTTCGTGGAATCACCCATCATTCTTCTGGCGGCAATTATCTGGTATTTAAAGATTTACAAAAATGGCATCTATTGTACATTCCCGCATGCGGTGGAACTGCTGAACAAACCGTATTCAGATTTATTTACTATATTAACCTCTTATCCGGAGCTGGAGAACTACCTTTCACCCTTTATGGACGCCTGGAAATCCGGAGCTCAGGATCAGCTCCAGGGGCAGATTGCCAGTGCGCAAAAATCCCGCTGACCAGAATGATTTCGCCACAACTTTACTGGGTAATGACAGGTAATGATTTTTCCTTAGACATCAACAACCCGAACGAACCGAAACTGCTGTGCGTAGGCAATAATCCCGACCGGCAGAATATCTATTCGGCGGCCCTGGGATTGTACAATTCCCGCATTGTAAAGCTGATCAATAAAAAGGACAACTGAAAAGTACGGTAATCATTGACGAACTACCGACTATATATTTCAGGGGACTGGACAATTTGATTGCCACGGCACGAAGCAACAAGGTGGCGGTCTGTCTGGGCTTTCAGGATTTCAGCCAGTTAAACCGCGATTATGGTGAAAAAGAATCCAAAGTGGTTCAAAATACTGTGGGCAATATTTTTAGTGGACAGGTGGTCGGGGAAACAGCCAGGACACTTTCAGAGCGGTTCGGAAAAGTACTCCAGAAGCGGCAGTCCGTATCCATCAACCGGCAGGATGTGTCCACCTCAATCAACACGCAACTCGACTCTCTTATTCCTGCCTCCAAGATAGCAAACCTTTCACAAGGAACATTCGTTGGTGCCGTATCGGACAACTTCGGAGAAAAAATAGAACAGAAGATATTCCACGCCGAAATCATCGTGGACCACGAAAAAGTCAGCGGGGAAGAGAAGAATTACAGAAAAATACCCGTCATCAATGAATTCAGGGACAGGGAGGGAAACGACATCATGACGCAGCAGATCGGGCGGAACTATGACAGGATCAAGGCGGATGCCCAGGCAATCATCAACATGGAAATGGAACGCATTAAAAATGACCCGGAACTCTGCAGAAGGCTGGGACTGGAGAATGAAGATAACAAAAAGAAGAGAAACGGGAAACAGGAATAAATGCGTATTTCCCCTCCATGATTTTGAAAGATGAAACATCCTCCGGAAAACGGGGGGATGCCCTATATGTATATCATGTTCCCTTATTCACACAATCCCGTATTTCCTCAGCTTGTAATAAGGGCAGTCCGGCTGATGCCGAGTATACGGGCGGTAAGAGTGCGGTTGTTGCCGGTCTGCCCAAGTATCCGAAGTATCTGCTGCTCCTCCTTTTCCGGACGGACAGTCATGTTTCCCAATTTCATGTCCTGATCCAGACTCAGTTCCTGTGCGGATATCCGCCCCTCCCCGGCAAACACGACGGCACGCCGGACGGTGTTCTTCAGCTCGCGGATATTCCCCGGCCAGCCGTATTGCCGTAACACGGCAGCCGCTTCCCGGTCGAAGCCCTGAACCGATTTCCCGTATCTCGCGGAAAACTGCTTCAGAAAGAATTCAGCCAACGGAAGGATATCCTCCCCGCATTCGGAGAGCAGGGGAACCCGGATAGTGAACTCGTTCAGCCGGTGGTACAGGTCCTCACGGAAACTCCCTTCCGCAATGGCCTTCTCCAGATCCGCATTGGTGGCGGCGATAAGGCGGATATCAAAGGGCCGTTCCCTGATTGTCCCGACCGGCAGGTAACGCTTTTCCTGCAGGGCGCGAAGCAGTTTCATCTGATTTACGGGAGCAAGGTTACCGATTTCATCAAGGAACAACGTACCACCTTCGGCAGCCTGGAAAAGTCCCGCCTTGTCACTGTCCGCACCGGTGAACGCCCCTTTGCAGTACCCGAAGAATTCGGATCTGACAAGGTCATCGGAAACGGCACCGCAGTCCACAGCTACAAAAGGCTTGTGCCTGCGCAGGCTCCGCTCATGAATCTCGGCGGCAATATGTTCCTTACCCGTACCCGATGCTCCACGAAGCAGGACGGACATGTCAGAACGGGCCACAGGGCCTATCAGCCGGTACATCTCACGGGCCTTTTCACTTTCACCACGGTAGAATTCCGTGCTGCCATGCTGCGGACGGCTGAACTCTTTTCTATGACTTTCCAAAGCCGGTCCGGATGTACCGGCTTGCAAAGGTAATTGGAAGCCCCAAGCTGCATGGCTTCCACCGCATTTCTCCACCTGGCCGTAACTGGTCATAATAAGGAACGGAATGGAATAATGTTTTCCTTTCATCCACTTTAGCAGCTCTATACTGCTGCCGTCCGGCAGGCGCAGGTCAGCCAGAACAAGGTCGAACTCTTTGGCCTGAAGTTCCTTACGGGCTGCCGAAAGTGTAGCCACATGACTGGTTGCCATACCCTTTTTCTTCAGCCAGTTACTGATACTGCGGCTGAAGACAACATCATCCTCTATAATCAGTATATTTTTCATTTGCTTATTTTATATTCTTCTTCATATTTTCAGCACAGGGCAATTAGTTTCCCTGCTGCTTCTCCTACTTTATAAATACACCTTATCTGTTCTTCCGTCCAGAGTTCCGGCTCGGACAGTACAATAGCCTGCAGTTCCTCTATCGGATAATCAAGGCGGACACTTGTCCACAGGGGAAGGTTCTTGTGCAGAATCTCACGGACTGTCTGACGATCATCCCTTTCCAACGCCCCGTGCAACCTGTCAAGATCCTTGCGGCTTTCCCGGATGAAGATACCAAGCATCTCCCCTTGTTGTCCTCCCCGGTCAGAATCAGGGGAAAAATCCGGTTGCCATGCCGTCCGCCTATTCCCTCTGACAATTCTGGAAACGGTTTCCAACAGCTCATTCATCCGGAAGGGTTTACGGATACATCCGGCAAATCCCCGGGAAAGGTACTCCTCTTCCGGATCCGTATCGGCAGTCACGGCTATGACCGGAATTGTTCCGGCCCTTTCCATATTGGATGAACGCAACAACTCCAGCAACCCGAACCCGTCCATGTCAGGCATGCGGATATCCGTCAGCAACGCATCATAATCCTCATCCCGTAATTTTGCAACCACCTGCCGGAAATCGGTATAACAGTCACATTCAACCCGGTTTCGCCTGAATATCTCACGTGTTACGGAAAGCTGTCTCGGGTCATCATCAAGAAGAAGAATACGCAGGCCTTCCATTTGATAATCAGACGGAAATTGTAACTCCTCCTTCAAGGAACTACTGTCAGCAGGAAAAAGGGGCAGAGATACGGTAAAACAGCTGCCTTTCCTCGGGTGACTCTCCACCCCGATGGAACCGCCCAGCTGTAAAACAAGCCGGGAAACGATGGCAAGGCCAAGTCCGAAACCGGAAACGCCGCGGGCATTATCAAGCCTTTCGAACGCATCGAATATCCGTTTCTGCTCCTCATCATTCATTCCCGCTCCCGTATCCTGTACTTTAATACACAGTTCGCCGACGTTGAATGTCGCTTCCAGCCGGACATATCCTTTCCCGGTAAATTTCAGAGCGTTGGAAAGCAGATTATTCACAATCTGCTGTAAATGTCCCTTGTCACAACTGACAACAGCGTTCATGCCGGAATACCGGGTCAACAGTTGCAATCCTTTCTTTTGAACGAGCGGCATGTAATTGTTGGTAATCTCCCTGAACAGGGTTTCCAGACAAAAAACGGAAATATTCTCCCGTGCCTGGTCCTGTATCAAGCAGATAGAAATTCATCAGTGTGTCAACCAGAGAAAGCATATAGTCCGATGCATGCCGGATATTTTCGGCATATTCCTCCTGTCCGGCCCTTTCCTTTTCACCGGGCAGCAGTTCCGCCGTTGCTCTGATAGTGGCAAGGGGAGAGCGCAGGTCATGGGCGATAGTCAGCATCATACGCTTCCTGGATTGGAGGAGTTCCGTGTTTTCCAAGTTGGAAGCTTCCAGCTGACGCCGGTATCGGTTCCGCCGGTTCAACTCCCGATGTATGATGATATAAAGTAAAATAGTCAGCAATGAAATAAAGACGGCAAGAGTGGAAACCGTATAAAAGGACCGGTCTCGTGCCCAAAGGAACTGCATGTAACGTTCCTCAAGGCGCCGGTCGGTCTCCGATTCAAAATCCCTGATGATACCATACAACCTGCAATTTAATGCCATATTGTTATTGTACAGACGCTCCATTTGTACCAGCAACCGTTCACGCTCAGTCTCCTGCCTGCCGGTCAGTTCCTTGTTTAGAGAATGAAGCATACTTGCAGTTGAGATCTCCCGGTCTTTTTCTGCAGGTTGCAGCCGTTCACGTTTTTCCTTCTGTTCCGAATAAACGGATTTTCTCTTCTTACGTTTGAGGAAGGACCAAAAACTTTTCTTCGAAACTTCCTCTTTGACTTCAACAGACACTTTCTCATCGCGGATATGGGATGCAATCACCGGGATTTTCCGGTTTATGATTTCACCGGCTTCACGAAAACGGCTGAATGTATGCATTACCGTGTCAAGCAACTGTTCCTTTCTCTCCAGAAGCAGGCACAGCGAATCTATACGCACCCGTTGTCCGGATGTATGCACATATTGCTTCAAGGACTGTAATGTGCCGCATACCTCGTTTCTCCTTTTTCTGATAAGTACTCCGGTCATTCTCGTCCCACACACTGACCGTCTCTCCATAAGTAGCCAGATCCAGCAGGCCGGCGTAGGCTTCTCCGGTCAGATGCCAGAAATGAAGCAGTTCCTGTTCATCCTGTTGCAAATAGTTTCGCTTCATCTGTTCCTTACGAAAAAGACAAATAGTCAAGACAAGCAGGAGTATCAAGATAATATATCCCGAGAATATTTTAATTTTTAAACACATAATAATCTATACTTACATCCTTCATTCCTGCTTGACTTAAGTCACGACACCTTTTCAGCCCCAGTTATTTACAAAAAACATAAAAAATGTCCGCATTCAAAATTCTCTTTGCTAAATTTCCAGTTTTTTTCAAGCAATGTTTCGCAACGTTGAGCCTGTGCCATAGAAGTTACTAGAAGCAGACATGCAATAAATAGTAGTTTCATATATTACGTTATTTGAAATTATTATATTCGTTTCATTTCAATATTATTTGTCTCAATGGATATCTACAGTTTGTTCACTTAGAGAGTTACAAATCTGTCGATTTATAGTCTTCACCTTAACTTCATCCACTTTGATTACTTTGCGGTCGTAAGTGATCAATCCATTTACTTCACCCTCCACATCCGTAATCTGGGTGTAGACAGCAGCAGAGAATCCTTTTTTTATCAATTCCAGCAACTGGTTGGCATAATTCTGGTATTCATTCGTCACTTCTTCCGGAGTGTTATACTGCACATATCCCCAGTTCTTGTCGGGCAACCACAGATGACCTTTCAATGCCAGGCCGATGCCCCCGTATTCACCGAGCACAGTAGGGCGGACAGGGTCATACAGATAAAGGTTAGGCTCCGGATAATGGTGCAAGTCGAGCATGTCACCACACACATAATGATTACCACCGCTTGCCGGATTCACCAGGCGGGTGGGGTCGTACTCCTTGGTCCATGCAGCTATCTCCACTGTCTTGAACTGTCCCCATGCTTCATTGAAAGGCACCCACACACCGATGCTCGGATAGGAATACAAGCAATCTATGATTTCTTTCCACTCCTTGCGATAATTGGCTTCGGAAACAGCGGAACGCACCACTTCCGTACCGTTGAAATATTCCCGCATCTGCCATTGAGGGCTGGGACCACCGCTCGGCATGTCCTGCCATACAATCAGTCCGAGCCGGTCGCAATGGGTATACCAACGTGCCGATTCCACCTTGATGTGCTTGCGCACCATATTATAACCGAAGTCCTTGATTTTCTTCAAGTCATACACCAAGGCCTCGTCCGTAGGCGCCGTATACAGTCCGTCGGGCCACCATCCCTGGTCAAGCGGACCGAACTGGAAATAGTCTTTGTTGTTGAGCTGCAACCGGGTGAATCCCGCCTTGTCCTTGCAAACGGAGAATTTACGGAATGCCATATAGCTTTTCACCTTATCCGCCACCTTTCCGTCCTTGTACAACGTAACCTCCATGTCATAAAGCGAAGGAGACTCCGGCGACCAAAGCTTTACATCCTCCGGCATGGACAGCTCTACCGGCAGTCCGTCCAGCGAAGCCCCTGCAGCCACCGTTCTGTCGCCGTCCAATACCTGGACCACCACCTTGTCCGCAGAAGGGCCGTTCGTAGTCACATCCACCTTCACGGTCCGCGTGTCAATGTCCGGAGTGGTCTTCAACTGTGCGATATGCACGGTACCCACCGGTTCCAGCCACACCGTCTGCCAGATGCCCGTGACAGGCGTATACCATATCGCATTCGGTTTTTCCACCTGTTTTCCTCTCGGCTGCTCACCCCGGTCGGTCGGGTCCCATACCTTGACAACCAACCGGTTCGCGCCCTTGTTCAACGCCGGAGTGATATCAAAGCTGAAAGGAGCAAATCCTCCCGTATGCCTGCCGACCTTTACATCATTCACCCAGACATCCGTCTGCCAGTCTACACCGCCAAAATGCAACAAGACCCGTCTGCCACGCCACGAAGCGGGAATATCAAATGTACGTTGATACCACAACTCCTGCTGCTCACCCACTATTTTCCTAACTCCGGACAGAGCAGACTCTACAGCAAAGGGTACCAATATCTCACCCTGATACGTTTGAGGAGCCGAGGTGCCTTTTTTTGTAATAGCATATTCCCAGATGCCATTCAAATTTTTCCACTCCTGACGTTCCATTATTGGGCGAGGATATTCTGGAAGTACATTTCTTGGATCTAACTGCTCTCCCCAAGATGTCTTTATTTTATCGCCGACAGGGCTCCACTGGGCCAATATAAAATTACAATATACCAACCCTAAGTATATTAACCAAATGTTTTTTCTCATATCATTTTTATTGTTAAATTATCGTACAATTGTAATTTCCTTCGGAGCCTCTATCTCCGATAAAATACTTCCATTTGCTTTTTTTTCATGTTTCACACGAATTATCCCATATGGAGTAGGGAAAGTACCTTCCACGCGTTGCAGATTTCCCAAATGAGGTTCAACCTTTACCTTTTTACATCCAGCTTCTAAAGGAACAATGCCCAATACATGACGTGACAACCAAGCAGTAGGACCTGACGCCCAACCATGACACAGACTGTGCCTCAATCCTTTATAACAGTAGTCTCCTCCCATTGAATGGATGTCAAACTTCCCTAAAGGAACTATTTCATCTATCCTGCCAGCATTTCGAAGATCATTGTAATTGAGGTCTTCCCAAAAAGTTGTAGCACCCAGGTCAAGCATGCCTCCCCAATAATCAGAGATTATCTGTAATGCTCCGGTATAATCGCCTGCCAACGCCATCGCTTCCAACATATAATATCCATAGAACGTAGAAAAGCCCTTTGCACCATCAACAGCAACCACACTCCGATTTATCTCCTTTGCTTTATTCAATCCGGAAATTGCCAATAATGCAGCAGCCTGTTTACTGTTTTTATGGTCGGGTATATACTTCCGGAGACGTTTTACAGCCTCTTTACATTGTTTAGAAAGTTCTCCATCCTGCAACCAATCGGCAAGGTTACTTCCTGCTTCTAAAGCCAAAGTCATTAAAGCCTGCAAACCGGCATGTATCACTTCGGGAGATTCTGAAGTCGGCCAATCTAAGAAACGAATACCATTCTGCAAGTTTTCCTTATTTCCTTCTATACTGGCTATGACTTGTTTCAATAATCCTGCGAGATATGTATGCTGTTCTTCTAAATACTCCTTATTTCCCTGATACAGATACAAATCACGCTGAATAAGAATCCACCACAAGGAATAAGAGCACATCCCGTTCATCCAACCAGGCAACGGTGTGTCGTCCCGAGCGATGTTCAAACTTTTATAAACTACCTCATTTGCTCCAAACACACTGTTAATGGTCATCACTTCGGGGTGCATATCTCCTACCCAAACCAAACGATCGCGTTTTATACCATCCCACAGACAATTCTGCATATTTAGATGAACGGTGTATGCACCCGTCTCCCATATCCGGTTCAAACGCTCGTTATCTGATTGGAAAGAGCCTATATAAGGAATGTCTCGAAACTTAAAAGCTGCCTGAACCGAACGAAGAGGCAATTCTTCATCCTTTTCCAACAAATCAATCCGAACAAAGCGGAATCCAGTATCTCCTATCTCCAAAGAGCCTAACCAAGGAAGATTGATTTCAAAATCACGCATGGCATGGTCGTTAGTTGCCGATGATTCAGGAGACTTTATTGATGTATCACTCATTGCCTCCGTGACAGATTCTCCGAAACGTATCCGTACCCTCAACGGACGATTAGTAGAACGAATAGCTGTAGTTATCAATAATCCGCCATGAAGTTCCTTTCCAAAGTCTAACAGGATACCCGCTTGCCCTGACATACGCGTACTTAAAATACAATTCCGTTGTGAAGCTACAGTTATCTGTCCTGAGAAATCACCCAACAAGTTCTCCGGATTCCGAACACTTTTCCCTTCCGAGTCCGACATCCATACAATACGCAAAGGATGTACATACTGTACTGTTCGCACATCTTTTACACAATGCTCGGATAAACCTTTCTGCAAAATATTGTTTTGCGCCGCTGTCGACAAGATACTTCCGAGACATAACAATAAAAATAAGTTCTTTCTATATTTCATAAATTCATTTCAAAATATACCCATTTTTATTTTTTATCATTTATTGTGATACGAGATGCTTCTATCACACTTCTTGAATCCCGGCATAGTTCAATATCGTATTCACCCACATCCACTCTCCAATTGCCCAAGCGGACATCATAATAAGAAAATGCTCCCTTGTCCAGTTCAAATTCTACCCGAACCGATTTACCGGCAGGCACAAAAACTTTTTTAAACCACTTCAACTCGTGCTGCGGACGTTCTACGGAAGGACGGAGCGGTTTGACATACACCTGCACCAGCTCACTGCCGTCTATACTACCGGTATTGTGCACTTCCACACTGCCCAAAACGGTCGTCGCTCCCGTCTTTCTGAGTTGCAGGTTGCGGTAGTCAAACGTCGTGTAACTCAATCCGTAGCCAAACGTGAACTCCGGTTCCACCTGTGCCGTATCAAAATAGCGATAACCCACTTTCAACCCTTCGGTATACAGCACATTGTCATTATCCTGATAGCCGAACTTATAGCTCGGAGCATCTTCCAACTTTTTAGGCCAGGTGAAAGGCATCCGTCCGGAGGGATTCGTCTTTCCGAACAGGATATTGGCAACCGCCGTCCCGCCTTCCATACCCGGATACCACGCCTCTGTCAATGATACCACATTCGGAAGCCAGCCATCGATTTCCAAAGGAGAACCGTTGATTAACACTACATGCGTACGTTTATTTAGTTTAGCCAAGCGGTTAATCAGTGTCTCCTGAAGTTGCGGGAAGGTAAGACTCAAGCGGTCGCGCCCTTCCGTATCCAAGCTATGGTCAATACCACCTACAAAGACCACTGCATCCGCTTTCCTGGTAGCACGTTCAATCTGCTTCCACTGACGAACTGCCAGTTCGGTCTGCGGGCTTTGCCATTCCACACGCACCGCAGCATCACCAGTACCTTTCTGATAGACAAGACACAAGCGGAGCATTACACCTTTCTTCAAATCAAGGCTGGCGGAAACCGTCCCTTCTCCTTTGCCCGGATGGGCAATAGTAACAGGCGCGCCTGCCCATTCATTGTTGTAGACATAAGCAATACCGCCACCCGCCGTAAACCGGAAAGTGTATTTTCCATCTACCGGTGGAATAAACTTCATCTCAAAGCGGGCTTCACGAAACTTGTCCGCCAGAATGGAAGCATCGGGCGACTTCATTTCCCACATGAAGTCTACAGCTTGCTCCACACGGGTTAATACAGGCTGATCACTTCCTTGCACAAAATACTGTGCTGTGAAACCTGCACCATCCGGAGACATTTCGGCTGACAAAGGACGGAAATCGCCCAGTTCGTCCGAAGAGATATAGCTGACCTTGTTTTCACCCAGCAGACGCTTGATTCCTTGCAGCACCGTCACTTCATAGGTGGACTCCATCCAAGAACTGCCGCCCATGCCGCCCAAGCAAAAGCGCTTGTCCGCATTCGGACCTATCACCAATACGTTCTTCAGTTTATGCGCATTCATCGGAAGGGCGTTTTTCTCGTTTTTCAGCAATACGATACCTTGTTCCGCAATCTCCAGTGCCGTCCGGTGATGTTCGGGCGTGGAGATAGTAGCGCCTACTGATCGGTCCTCACGATCGAGGATACCTATATAATCATAGACGCGCAAGATACGACGTACCTTATCGTCAATGACATCCATCGATACACGACCCGCCTTCACCGCATTCAGCAATGCCGTACCGAAACCGCAGGCATCGCCGCCGGGCATGGAGACATCCAGACCGGCAAAGGCAGCCTTTTCCGTCGAGCGGGTCTGGAGCCAGTCGGTCATGATAAAACCTTGGAATCCCCACCGGTCTTTCAGGATATCCGTCTGCATCTTCCGGCTGTCGCTCACAAACTCATAGTTCATGCCGTTGGCGGAAGTCATGACAGTCTGCACGTCCGCATCTTTCACAGCCGCCTTGAAGGCGGGCAGGTAGATTTCGTGCATCGTGCGGTCGTCAATCACGGACATATAATAATTGCGGTTGTTTTCACGATTGTTGCAAGCGTAATGTTTCAAACAGGCGGCCACGCCCTGTTTTTGAATCCCTCTTACTTGTGCCACTGTCAAAGCACTGTTCAGATAGGGATCTTCGGTATAGTACTCGAAGAAACGACCGCAAAGCGGGTCACGCAGGATATTGCAGGCAGGTCCCAGCAGGATACTGCGCTTCATAGCACGCAGCTCTTCGCCCATGACGTTACCGGCGCGCTCCACAATCTCGGGATTCCATGTGGCACCGAACAGGATACCGGAAGGAAAAGCGGTAGCACCGGCACGTCCGTTCGGACCACGTGGCCCGTCACACCAACCCACATCGGGTATATTCAATCGAGGGATTCCCTTGAAACAAGAGAATCCGCCCGAACAAAGAGACACTTTTTCCTCCACTGTCAGTGCAGAAAGGAGTGCTTCTATTTTCTTTTCTCTATCTTGTGCCTGTATGCAAACCGCTACAATCAGTAGCAAACAGGCATACCATCGTTTTTCAACTATTTTCATTCTGATGTTGTTTATATAATTACTTATTTATAATCTATCGCTTCGATACTCACCGGTCCCAGCAATCCTGATTTCTGCAAAGGCGAGGAAGCGTTCCACGGGTTGCAAGGCGACCATGTGGGACGTTCTTCGGGAGCAAGCGCACAGTCGCCGATTAACCGATTCATCCAGGTGTTCACCACACTCACTTCTATCCGGTTGTTGCCGATTTGCACCGCATCCGATATATCGAGCCGATAGGGGGCGGTCCATACGCCGCCTACCTCTTTCCCGTTCACTTTCACCTTTGCCATCACCATCACATCACCTAAATTGATGAAAAGGGATGAAGCAGCCGGTTCCGGCAAGTCAAACTCAGTCTGATAGATGACTTCTCCCGAATAATACCGCACAGCGTTGTCTTCACTAGTGCTCCAATCGAACAAGGTTCCGGTAACGACAGGCGTCGCCGGTCCGCGCTGCGCTGGGTCGAACGTCAGGGTCCAGGGGCCGGATAAGACAGTTACGGTCTGCGGTTCCGGATAGTTGGTACTGCTACTTCCACCGGTCGCTTCCGCTATTTCTGCATGCTTTGCCGTCCCCGTATCCGTTGCATCCTTTACCGTTTTGAGCACCACAAACGCGCTTTCAAACGGTTCCAGTTCCAGGGGGACAACCGTGGTCTCCCCGTTCTCTTCATACACATTCAACGTACGGCATGTTCCTGTAGCGGGATTCCACAATTCAGGCTGACGGCCGCTTACACGGAAAACCGGTGAGAAAGCTACCTTTTCAGACGACTGGTTGGCAAGAAAGTAAATATCCGCATCGGGCAGCCGGCGATGGCAGTAGACTACCGGAAGATCCGCCCCAAGGGCGCAATCCGGCAGGCAGTGCGCTGTAGCCAACGCTTCCGCCATATCCATACCGTTCAGTACCAGACCCTTTCCGAAACGGGTGCTGCGGGTTTGCGCACCATCTACGTCCCCCCACAATTGCCCCGCCATATCACGTACATGCTCATCGGCATGAGGATAGTCCTCGTAACTCGGCGAACGCTCTGGACGGGGACCGAGAATGACACCGCCGTCTGCCACCAGCTGTTTGATTTTTGCCAATAGTCCGGGACGCATCGTTTTCAGCTCCGGCAGCACCAGCATCCGGTAGGATGTGCCGTGAGGAAGGGTCAGCATGCCGTCTTTTACAGTCATGTCGCGAAGAATCACTTCCGCATTGATATAGTCGAACTGGTAACCTTTCGGAAGGGCAGGCTGTGTGATGCCTGTCATTTTAGGCGTGTCTTCACCAATGAAGTAGCAGACATCCGCCACGTTCAGCCCTTGTTGCAGCATGAAGTTGCAGCGCTTCAGGTAATCGGTAAACAAGTCCAAATGGGAATACCAAGTATTGTTACGGTTAAACTCGTTTCCGTACCATGTATTCAGGCCCGGACGTTTGTATTCCGGTTTCTGGGATATGTAAACATGCAACAGGCTGTTGTTGATACCTTCCGAGAAGAACAGGTCGCCCCGCTGTTTCATCACCCTGGGATATCGGCTGTAGGCATTTCCACCGCAGGTGAACGATTCGGAAGAGACTTTCCGCTTCCCGTAAATATGGGCACAGGAAGAAGCGGCGCGGTTTTCCACATTGCCCAAATCCCCTTCGCTCCAGAACTCACCTGCTACTTCGTCCGCCTGACCTCCGTATTGAAGGAACTCACCCATAAATCCCCAATGACCGTAGTTTTCCAGCCAAGTGGTCAAACCATGCTGATGGCTCAGGCGGGTCAGTTCTCCGACATGGTTGTAAGACAATTGTTCCGCCACCAGTTTGCGCATGTCCCACAAGAAACGGTCGGATACATCCTGGCTTTCCACCACCGTCCCGTCAAAGACAGGAAGGAACGGAACCGCACTGTATCCGTAAGCGCGTTCGAACGAAGCAAGGAAATCATCTGTAAAGTTCTGTCCTCCCACTTCGTAGCTGTCTGCCACTACTACCTTCCAGGTCTTGCGGTCTCCGGCAGGAATGCGCCTGTATATCTCACCGATGAAGGCGTCGAAATGCGCCTGCAAGTGAGTCTTGCTCATCTTGTCTACTTCAAGCCCCAGTCCGTCTCCTTCCAGGGCAGGGAAATTGGTGACATAGGTGGGCAGCATGCCGGTACGTACAATTTCCCATTCACCCGGCGGGACTTCCCACAAAAGGGTGTCTCCCTGCAAGTATCCGGAAATGTCCGTCACCCTGCCGGCATGTACCAACAGGGAAGCATCGTCCACTTTGGCCTGCTCCGCCCACTGGTATTCTTTCCAGTAAGGCAAAGGCTCCTGAAACATCTTGGCAAAAGTCTTTTCTTCAAAATTCTCCACTACAGGCAAGGAAGAGAGCGTAATCTCCCGAAAACCGCAACCGGGATTCAAGCCTGTGAATTCCAGCCGGAACTCCTTGCCCGTCGTGGCGGGAAACGAAACGGAGACCGGAGCGTAAGGGTCAAAACCTACATCCAAACGGTCTCTACGCCGGTCTATGCGGAAACTCTTCACCTTTTCATAACCGTTGTCTCGCTTTACTGACAAAACCGCCTGTGCCAGAATAGGAACGGACAAGGGATGACAACGGAGACTGCGGAGCGTGACCGCAGTGTCTGTCCGGAAATCAAGCGAAGCGTCAGATTGTGTAAAGCGTACCTCTGATGCCTGGCGAAGCGTCATTTCTTGCGTTCTCAGGGAAGGGTAAGCGAGCACCTTTACATCCTGAAAGTCCGGCGAGGGCTTGGGAAGAGGAAGCCGCACGGTTTGTCCGCCCGACAAACAGGCACGGACGGAAGCCAGGCGACGCATCGACTGCTCCGGTTTGACCCACGCACCTCCCGCCTGGCTCCAGCCGGCGGAGTTGAATATACCGATTTCGATATCCAGTTCGGTGGCTTTCTTCAAGGCCGTGTGTAGAATCTCCACCATTCGTCCGACAGAAAACGGACATCACCCGTAGGCACTTCGTGGGGTTGCAGCCCAATGTTGGCAATAAAGGCACGGTTGATACCCGCCGCCTTCATCGATTCCAAATCGCCGATGACACCCTCCCTGGAGATATTACCCGCCAGCCAGTGCCAGTAGACGGTAGTCTGGATAGAATCCGGCAGGCTGGTGAAACCGTTGCGGAGCTGTTCATAGCTCACAGCCCTGTCCGGTGCCTGGCAGGCAAACGAAGAGAAGCCGAGAGCGGCAATAGCAATTATTTGTGTAAATTTGTTCATATCACTTTTTATCTAATTAATCCGGGTATAGATATACGACAATACCCTCATTCAAACTCGTAAGTTCAATCATTTCGCGTACAACCTTTCCAATCATCCGTGCGGAAAGGAGAAGCGGGAAGTCCGGCACCGTTGTACAAGTTACAGTCCGGATTGTTTGCCCACGCATAGCGGACGGCAACGGGGAAAGGAACCTCTGGTGAACTGACCACTACGCAATCGCCCTCAATGCGGGCTGTCGCCCAATGAAACTTATGGTCATAACCGGCAATGGCAAAACCTCTCAGTTCATTGTCGTTCCCCGTTTCTTTCACACTTGTCGCATTCTCCCCGCAACCTGCTTTCAACCCGCCGTCCGCATGGTCGAAAGAAAGAATCACCTTGTCTCCCTCTATGCGGTACGAACGATACATCGGACCGGAATACGGAAGCGACGTCTCACCATAGGTCTGTGCACGGGCAATCAACGAGAGTCGCTTGCCCACCGTCTGCTTGTCCTTTGGATGGATATTGGTAGCATGTCCCTTATCTATAATAACTGCCATACCTGTATTTTTCAGTGCAAGGACACGTGTCTGAGCCTCACGCAGTTCTGCCCATTCCGATTCGGCAGGCTCGGGAAGCATCGGAGTGAAAGCCGCCAACTGTACGAAATAGAACGGGAAATCCACGCTCCAGTCTTGCCGCCAGTTAGTGATGAGCAAGGGGAACAAGTCACGATACTGATAGGCACGGCGGACATTGTTTTCGCCCTGATACCAGATAGCACCGTGAAAACGATAAGGTATCAACGGATGAATCATCGCATTGTACAGAGCTGTACCCGCATGCGGGCTCACCTTCTCTGTCAGCGGTAAGGAAGCAACGGAATCTACCTTTTCCGCAAAAGCCGGTAATTTCCGCAGATACTCTCCGCTAATCCACGGTTCAATGTCCGTACCACCCCACGAAGAGTGCAGCAGCCCGACAGGAACATTCAAATTCTTCGCCAGTTCACGACCGAAGAAATAAGCGGTTGTAGAGAACTCCGCAATAGTAGTCGGCGAGCAGACCTGCCAACCGTTACTTCTCACCTTGATATCGCTCCGGGGTTGTGAAGAAGTGACGTGCTCCACATGAAACAGGCGGATTTCAGGATGGTCGGCGTCCGCTATTTCCTGTTCGTAATTGTCCGGTTTGCCCCAGCCTATAAACGGCATTTCCATATTGCTTTGCCCGGAACAGAGCCATACTTCGCCTACCATGACATTGTTCAATACCAATTTCTCACCGTCGCTGATGGTCAGACGGTAAGGTCCGCCGGCGGCAGGCGTCTGAATATCAATACGCCACTTGCCGTTCTTGTCTGCTTTAGTGATATACTGTCTGTTATCCCATGAGGAAGTTAATTTTACCTTCTTTTCGGGTTTGGCTTCTCCCCATACAGGTGCCACGGTCTGTTGCTGTAAAACCATATTGTCTGAAAACATGGGTGGCAATACGATTTTGGCAGAAGCTGTTCCTGACAGCAAAGCCAGGAACAACACCCTGTAATTAATGAGTCTTTTCATTTTATATATTGCTATATTTTTCTACCAGTTATTTCCCGAAATGATAAGTTCCCGAACTCAGTTCCACCTGCCAATATGCCTCCTGCGAAGTTATCCCGCGGATACCTTCTGCCTGCACCGGCTCATCCGGATGCAACGCCACGGGCAGATAAAGGGTGGCGGAACAGTTGGCGGGAATGGTCACCGTCCACGACAGGCTGTCGCCGTCACGTTCCCACCGGCTGCCAATAGTGCCGGAAACGGAACGGTACGTAGCGGAAACACGTCCGAGCCCATCGGGGAAACAGGGTTTCATCTCGATGTGGCGAAAGCCGGTGGAGCCTTCGGCATTTTTGATACCGGCAAGGTTCTCGTAATACCAGATAACCAAATCGCCGAGCAGCATCACGTGATTGGCGGAATTCATATCCGGTGCCGCTGTGTCGCCATTCCAAAGTTCCCAGATGGTAGTGGCTCCTCTTTTTGCCATGTATCCCCAGCTCGGATAAGTCTCCTGCGTCGCCAGTTTATAGGCAAGGTCTTGCCGCCCGTATTTGGTCAGGCAGCGCATCAGATACTGGATGCCGACTACACCGGTACTGACATGCCCGTCACGTTCTACTTCGGTTTTTTCTACGATACTGTTGAGCACCCGTTGTTCGTAGCCTTCGGGCACTAAGCCATAGTAAAGAGGAAGCAGGTTGCCTGTCACGGCATTGTTGCCGTATTGAGCGGTTTCATAATTGAACAAATGACGGTTGAGCCCTTCTTTCAGTGAAGAGGCACAGGCAAGGTAACCATCCGCATCTTCCGGATGTCCTGCCAGTGAAGCAAAGTCCGCCAACAGATGCAGAATATGCCAGAAGGTAGCAGTACTCAATATACGGCCGTCCGGCTTACGGGTAGGATCTTTCGAGAAAATCAGTTCCAATGATTCGGGCGGGAGACACCAGTCACCAAAGCAATCGCGAATGACCACCCCGTCCTGTACATACTGGCGGATGATAAGCTCCGCCCAACGCTTCATTGAGGGATAGTGCTTTATGATACCGGATTTGTCACCAAAGTGGCGGTACATCATCTCGGCGGCAAAGATGTAAGCACCGGACCAAGTAATATCATCTGCCCGTTCGTACCAGTATTGGGGAGAGACAACAGAGATACAACCGTTGTCGCCTTGCGAGCATTCAATATCCTGCAGCCACTTACGGTAGAGCAGGCAGTTTTCGAAGATGAAGCTTTCGCCCCAGCAGCCTGTGGTGCGGTCGCCCATCCATCCGTGGCGCTCGTCGCGCTGCGGGCAGTCGGTAGGCATGTTCCGGTAATTGCCACGGATACCCCAGTAAGCATTGCTGTACACTTGGTTGATGACGCGGTTGTCGGTCTCAAACGTGCCGATAGTCGCCATTTCATCATAGAGAACTTCCACTTCGAGGTCTTTTGCCGCCGGCATTTCCGTCAGCCCGTCCAGCTCAATGTAGCGGAAGCCATGGAATACGAAAGCGGGTTTCCAGGTATATTTACCATCAGTAGCGGCGGTGAACAGGTTGGTAGCCTTTGCCGAACGAAGGTTTGCCACATAGAGTGTACTGTCGGGATTAAGCAGTTCGGAAAAGCGCATGGCCACCACGCTGTCTTTCCGGGCTGTGAAGGTAGCGTTCAATCGTCCGACCATATTCTGTCCCATATCCACCAGGTATTTGCCAGAAGGCATCCGGGTGATACTAACCGGACGGACGCGCTCCATCACCCGGATAGGCGGGCAAGGCTGCGCACACAACTGTCCGGCAGGGGCAGAAACGACATCTGCCGGTTGCCAGCCGGTGTCGTCATAACCGGAACGGTTCCAGCCGGGGAGTTCCTTGCGGGCATCATACTCTTCGCCGTCATATTCGTTGTTGGCAATAATCGGACCTTTGGAAGTCACTTTCCAGCTGCCGTCGGTAACGACAGCCTGACGGCTGCCATCCTCATACTCCACTTCCAACCGGGCAAGCAGGCGGGGAAGACCGAAGCCGGCGATAGGCTTACCCTGGGCACGAAGCCAGAAGTAACGACCGTTGCCGAGAACGACACCCAAGGTATTGTCGCCTTTATGCAACAGGCGGGTGACATCGTAAGTGTTGTAATAGACTAACTTGCTATAAAAAGTAAGAGCTGGAGCCAGAAAATCATCACTGACACGTTCGCCATTCAGATAGGCTTCGTACGCGCCAAGCCCGCTGATGTAAAGCATAGCGCGGCGGATGTCCTTCTGTCGGCCGGCAAACTCCTTGCGTAAGTAGCGGGCGGCAAGGCGAGTGTAGAGGCTGTCGCGGTTCTCCCCTGCGTTGGAGAGCCGGTCTTCACCAATCCATTCGGCTTGCCAATGGTCTGCACTGATGGCAGTGGAGAAGCGGTGTGCCTTGCTCCAAGAAGTGGTACCTTTATTGGTATAGGCACGAACTTTCCAATAATAATCGGTGCCCTGCTCCAAAGCCTGCCCGTCGTAAGCTGCCTGCATGGCATCCGAGGCTACTTTACCGCTGTTCCAGACCAAAGAGGATTCGGAATCCAACCCTTCAAGGGTAAGGGGAGACTCTGATTTCGTAGGCGTTCTGTTCCACTACTTTCCGGTCGGAGTCCAGATGCCACGAAAAGACGGGATGCGGGACGGAAACGCCCAAAGGCGCTTCCTGCATCTCAAGACGCGGCGATTCCAGACGCACCGCATCCGAACATCCCGATGCTATACAAAAATATAGCAGAACACACAATAGTTGTATCTTTTTATATGTCATAGATTCTAAGTAATGCTTATATTAGTTTAGTAGCACTGCAATTATCAGTTGTTGGCACTCAATGTAAAGCGGCGGCGTTCCACACGTTGGCTGTCAGGACCTACCATCACCTCAAAATCCCCCGGTTCGCAAACGTATTGCAACTCCGAATTGTAGAACTTAAGCAGTTCCGAGGTGAGAGTGAAAGTCACTTTCTTCGATTCCCCTTTCTTCAAATGGATACGTTGGAAACCTTTCAGCTGTTTCAGCGGACGGGAGACACTTCCTACCAGGTCGCGGATATACAACTGTACGATTTCATCCCCGTCACAATCTCCGGTATTCTTCACTGTAACAGATACTTGAATGTTTCCTTGTTCCGTCATGCGGTCGGCACTCAGGGTCATCGGCGAGTATTCGTAGGTGGTATAGGACAGACCGTAACCGAACGGATAGAGCGGTGTATTGGGAACATCCAGATAAGCACTCGTAAACTTGACAAATTTACTGCCTTCCGCCAACGGCCGGCCGGTGGGCAGTTCGTCATAGTGGATAGGGATTTGTCCTACATTGCGTGGGAAGGAAGTCGTCAGCTTGCCCGAAGGATTGACATCGCCGAACAGGACATCGGCAATAGCATCACCCGCCTCACTGCCCGGGAACCAGACGTTGAGGATGGCGGGCACGTGCTCCGTCTCCCAGTCCATCACCACGGGGCGTCCCATGAAGTAAACCAGTACCACCGGTTTGCCCGTCTTCAGCAAGCGTTCGAGCAGAGCCCGCTGAGATGAAGGCAGAGTCAGTTCCGAACGGCTGCTACTCTCACCACTCATCGCTGCGTGCTCGCCAAGGAAAGCGACGATAACATCTGACTGTTCGGCAACGCTGACAGCCTCATCCACCTCTTCCGGTGTTCCGGGTTGCCACTTGAAATCTTGTCCCTTATCCATCAGATAATTCTTTATTTGCTCTTCGTTAGCACCATCTTCGAAACCACAACCACGGGCATAAAGCAGTTCTACATTTTTTCCCACTGCCTTGCGGAAAGATTCTAAAATGGTAGAATATTTTTTCGGTAGCCCCTGGAAAACTCCAAGTACCCTGAATCTCCTTCCGATCATTCAGAAAGGGACCGATAAGTGCCACCTTTCCTTCTTTCTTTAATGGAAGAAGCCGGTTCTCGTTCTTCATCAACACGAAAGTCTCCGTTGCCAGTTGTCGGGCAACATCGCGATGCTTTCTCGCGTATACATTTGCTTGGCAGGACGAGACACATCACAATATTTATACGGATCTTTAAACAATCCCAATTTATATTTAGCTTCCAAAATCCGGCGGCAAGCTTTGTTGATCTGCTCTTCAGAGACACGTCCTTCTGCTACAGATTTTTCTTCAAAAGGGTACGCATAAATGCTTCCGACCCCAAATCTATATCCAATCCAGCAGTGACAGCCAAAGCAGCCACATCCTGTGTATCCCCCATACCATGAGCACACATCTCCTGAACGGAGCCGGCATCACTTACTACAAAACCGTCAAATCCCCACTCATTGCGCAACAACTCAGTAAGCAGCCATTTGTTGCCGGTAGCCGGTATGCCGTCCACTACATTAAAAGCACTCATTACAGAACCTACACCAGCGTCGATCGCAGCTTTATAAGGTGGCATATACTCATTATACATACGCAGACGACTCATATCCACGGTGTTATAGTCACGTCCAGCATCCGGTGCGCCATATAATGCAAAATGCTTTACACATGCCATTACTTCATCGTTACGACGAAATGAATTATTGCCCTGATAGCCTCGCACCATAGCTTCTGCGATCCGCGACCCCAAGAATACATCTTCTCCCGAACCTTCAGACATACGTCCCCAGCGGGCATCCCGACAGATATCTACCATCGGTGAATAGGTCCAACAAATGCCATCGGCACTCGCCTCAATAGCGGCAACGCGAGCGGATTTCTCAATAGCTTCCATATTCCAACTGCATGACAGCCCTAAAGGAATGGGAAACATCGTTTCATAACCGTGAATCACATCCATTCCAAATATAACCGGAATGCCCAGACGGCTTTCTTTAACCGCGATTTCCTGTATTTTCCGAATGCTGCTTACCCCCTTCAAACTGAGAATTCCACCGACTTCCCCCTTTCGAATCCGTTCGGCAATATTACTGCTAACAATCGGACCAGTATAAATATCTCCCGCTCCACAAAGATTGAGTTGCCCGATTTTTTCATGAAGCGTCATCTTAGACATCAGGTTATCAATAAAACGGTCCTTCTTCACATCCAAAGAAGGCTGAACAGCCGATAGGGCACTCGTAAACAAGATTCCTCCCGATAATAGACGGATTGTTTTCTGTAAAATATTCATTCGTTTATCTTTTTTTTTCTTTATCAATTTGTTGCACATAAAAAAAACAATAGTGTCCCTACACAGACACTGTAGTGCTGATATAGAGACACTACGGTTTCTATATAGGGACACTGGGATATGGATATATCCCCATCAAAGGAATATCTATTATTTTCCGGGACGTAACTTAATATTCCTTATTTCAAACGTTACGGGAATATTCTTTTCGGCAGTAGGTCCCGTGCCAAAAATGAATCGATACTGACTGGTTGCAGTTCCCCATCTCACCGGCAAGGTTTCGATATCATTATTTATATCAAATGAAACCGTTTTCCATTCCGTACTTGCCGACAATATACCTTTGTCTTTATAGTTCTCCGCAATCGTACCCCAATCAAACGGATAATAAAGAAGTGTCAAGCTAAAACTATCCTCACACCGATACTGAAACGTCAACACCAAGTCGTTTCGACGAATATTGCTACCTAACGGTTCCCAAACAATATAACGTTCGGCAGCGATCGGATCAAGCGTCAGTTTATAACTATACTCTTCCACTATCTCCACATTATTAATACCCACTGTTCCATAATCAAAATTAACTGGCGCCTTCCGTTCTGGATCATACCATATCTGTATAATGTCTCTCGGATCTACAATAGAGGCAACGGTTATCGTCTTTGACGGTGTCTTCTTTCCATCCGCCACGTTCTGAGCATATATTGTAAATTCTGTTTCTCCAAATGCCAAGTCGGAAACCGTATAGTTTCCTGAGGCTGTCGCATTCACCTCTTCTTCCACAGACATTCCCAAGGCATTAATATAAGAAAGATACAATGTTACTTCCACTGCCGTTTCGTTGGTCCACGAAAGTCGTGCTCCAGCCTCTGTCGCTTCTATGCAGACAGACTCCATAACGTATGTTGCGGCACCTGTACGCTCTTGCGGCGTACCTTTAATCAGCACTGGAACGGAAGAGGCGCCACTCACACTATATGCCGTCAATATAAACTCATATTCGTTCGTATCCGTGAAGCCTGTCACCAATGCAGATGTCACATTATCCGTACCAGCACTATAGCGACTTACCTTCTTATTCACCGTTTCTCCGGTAGCATTCTTGTAAGAGAGCAACGTATAGTAATAATCGTCAGCAACTGGATTTTTCCATTTCATGGCAACCGATCCAATAAACGGCGTACACTCTACCTCTGTCACCGGTTCCATTCCTCCCTTCGCATCCTCATCGTCACTACATGCAAACAAAAACGACAGAATGCTGATTAGATATAAAATATGCTTTTTCATGATTTCTCTTTTTTGTATCTACATATTAAATTACCACCCCGGATTTTGCCAACTTGTACCGGTATACCCTTCCATTTTGTCTACTTCCGCCTGTCGGATCAGGGAACATCAAATACTTATCCGAATTCGTATCACGTTGCATCAGTTTGATGCGGCTATAATTGAACGAGCCATCCAAAGCCCTGTCAATCTTCATACCTGTTACAAAGCCATCGGTCTCTTGCAAAATCTTCCAACGACGTACATCAAAGAAACGGTGTTCCTCAAAAGCAAGTTCCACCCGACGTTCGTTCCGATATCGCTTACCAAAAACATCTTTCGATAATCCACGTGGCAAACCAGGCATGCCGGCACGTGCACGTACTACATCCACTGCCGCTCTAGCAGACAAAGCCTGACCACCTACAGTAGATTTTACAAGAACATCCGGTCCTTTTGCCTGATAGGCCGCTTCCGCAAAGTTCAAATATAATTCCGCCAAACGGAAGATACGGATAAAACCGTCACCATCAATTTCGATACCCGAACGATAGTTGTTAAACTTCCGCAGATAATAACCGGTACGTGTAAAACGAATATCCGTCACATCGTCTGAGATTCCGCAATTTCCTCCTACATACGTTTCTACAATATCCATACGGCTGTCCAAATAGCGTCTTGCACCGTTATAATAGATAGAAGCATAGAAACGTGGGTCGCGGTTGGGCATACGGATCATTCTTCTGATACCTCATATTGGCTTCATTGTAATTGGGTTCCAAATGATCGGCATCCAAGTAAGGGCGGTCTAAATTCAATATCGGCTGTCCATCAATGGTCTCGTATGCATCAATTAGTTCTTGCGAAGGTCCAGCTCCTGCTTTTTCCATACCACGTGTAATTGGAGTACCCGCCCATTTCCATACATTTGTGCGAGAACCAGACTCATAGATCGTCTCTTTGTCCCACGAACGGCTGGGATCGGAACGGGTAAAGAAATAATATTCGTAAGCATTATTGGCAACAGTAGCCGCCGGTTTAGTCTCATACAATTTAAAGCCATGAACCAAGCATTGGTCTAACGCCTCTTTCGTTATTTCCGTAGCCTTCTCCCAAGTATATTTGCTTGTCCCGTCATTCCACAGCGGACTGGCAGCATACAATGCCGTCTGCGACATCACAGCATAAGCAAAAGCACGTGTTATCTTACCTCTCTCCGAGTCATTGATATTCCAACGGAAACCAAAATTACCGATAGGCTCTTCCGTAGCCAAAGCCTTTCGGCATTCGCTGATGATAAAGTCGGCACATTCTTCAAATGTAGAACGCCTGTCGGCTGTATAGTCATGGTTTGTTCCATACGGAACCTTCAACAAAGGCACACCACCGTAACGTTTGATGAGCTGCAAATAATAATAAGCACGAGCCACTCTTATCTGAGCCTCCCAACCTTCTTTCTCCACTTCCCGAAAATCATAAGTAGCCACTTCCGGATCGCTGATATAAAGCAGGAAAGTGTTACATTTCCGAATGCCGGAATAATAATGCGCCCAAACATCACCTAAAGGGTTATAACTGGAAGTGGTGTATCCATTGTACCAGTTAGAAATGTTTCCGTCGGCATAATCACTGGCATCTTGCGCTTCATCGCAGAAAGAAGCAAGGGGACTATTGTCATAGGTAAATCCCACCGACAATATATGGCTGGTACAGTTATTGTAATAGTTCACCGTCCGTTCGTAGTGACTGAAAATATCTTTATAAGACACACGACCGTCCGACCGGATATCCAAATCGGCACACGATGTACCTGTTAATGTCCAACCGGCAAGTATTAACAATTTGATTATCTTTTTCATTATACTACACGATTAAAAAGTTAAGCTTACTCCGATATTATACACTCTGTAGGGCTGGAATTTGTCCATTGCTCCCACTTCCGGATCAATATACTTAGAGCGCATCTTGTCAAAAGTAAGCAGATTCTGCCCGCTCAATGAAAAACGGATATTTTCCGCACTAATCTTTTTGGAAATGTGTTTAGGCAGCGTATAAGCTATCTCCATATTCTTTAAGCGCAAATATGAACCGTTCCAAACAAAGAAGCTATTTGTCTGATGATTGGTCGACTTATTCAACGACAAAGCCGGATATTCTATTTTCTCTCCATTATTCCAGCGTTCCTGTGTCCATGCATGTCGATGAATGTCATTGAACACACCTTGGTAAGCATTTTCGTAAACACTGTTCCGCCTACTACTGTAGACACTTTGTTAACTCCTTGGAGCAATACACTGAATTCCAATCCTTTGTACTTGAATCCAGCAGAGAAATTGTAACTCTGGCGGGGAAGATTAGAATATCCGATAGGTGCCATATCCTTTTCGTCAATCACTTTATCACCATTCAGGTCCTGATAGATAAAGTCACCAAGGCGAGGAGTTCCGAAAGCATAAGTCAATCCACGAGCTTCCAATTCCTCTTTGAAGTTGAACATTCCGTTGCCATTGCTATAATCGATGAGATATCCCCATACTTGTCCTAGTGTTTGTCCTTCGGTACGATAATGGTAAGCATAGTCAGTCGAGTAAGGTGATTCATTGATACTGATAACTTTGTTTTTATTAAAACTGAATGAACCTCCAGCATAAAACGACCAATCATCATTCAAGCGTTTCTCATACATCGCTTCTACTTCAAAACCGTGATTCTCCATCTTCCCCCCAGTTGGTTCGCGGATAATTGTTCAAAGAGACACCTTGATATTCAGGAATTGTACCGGAACTGTTTATCAGCATATTGTCACAGAGAGACTTATACCAATCGAATGATACCGTCAGTTCATTAAACAACCCTAAGTCGAATCCATAATTCTGCTTTTTCATTTTCTCTGCAGTCAGATTCGGATTACCCTTCAGGCCTTCATTACCATTTATATCAATATATTCTAAATATAAGAAACGGTCTCCTCCCAACTGGTCATTGGCAGTAATACCATACGACCCCCGCAATTTCAGGTTGCTCAACCAGTCTGCTCCATCCATAAACGCTTCGTCCGATACAATCCATGCACCCGAAACGGCAGGAGTGGCTATATAGCGTCTATCCGGATGAAATTGTTCCGAACCGGAATAGCCCACATCCGCCTTAATGAAATAACGATTCTTGTATCCATACGTAGCAGTCAGCCCGAGGCTTTCGCGTTTGTATGGCATATTACTTTTTCTGCAACTCTTGATTGAGATAGAATATATATCCCATTGCATCAATACTATGGTCGCCGAACACACGGCTATAATTGGCATTGGCATACAGATTCAAATTATAATCCATCGTAGAAGCTTTACCATATACAAGCGGGGTATTGGCAGTAGAACCCTGCTGGGTGAAATACAATCCATTCATATCTTTGGTACGTATATACCGTTCGAAATTCTGCGTAGTAGCGGTTTGGTTGAGTGTACAAGTCTGATAGGCCATCAACCCTCCAATAGACAAACCTTTTGTCAAAAAGCTCAGGTCCACATTCAATCCCGCTTGGGCAGTGATATTTATAGAAAGATTCTTGATATATCCCGAACGATTTAACATTCCGTATACCGGTAATGTTTCATCTTCATGCGTCACTACCTGACCTCCATTCTCATACCCATCTCCATTTGGAGTCAACGGACCATACATAGTCGGTGGCAACGTAAACAAATGACTATAAATGTCGAAATTCCCGTATCCGGTAGTTTTTTCGTTTTTAATATTTCCTGCTAGACGAAGAAAACCACTCAAATAAGAATTGAACTTCACATCCACATTGGAACGGAAATTAAACCAGTCATTTTTCGGTTCCGGATTGTATTTCCTATCCGGCTCTTCTACTGTTTTGAAAGGCGATTGTTGATGCAAATAATTAATATTCGAAAAGTATTGTACTTTCTCATTACCTCCACGAACAGTTACTCCCGCACGAGACATCAGCGTCAGCGGACGAACAAACATATCATACCAGTTATTATTCGGATACAACTCGCTATCACCTGCTTGAAACTGTTCAACATCCCATTGCGAGAATTGAGAGTAGCGCCCTAACCCGTCATTATAGCCTGCTTGGTTTCTCAAATTCACATATTCACCTGAATTGACAAAAAGAGGCATACGAGTCATTTGCTGGAAAGACTGGTCATAAGTGACCGTCACGTTTGCCTTGCCAACGCAACCACGTTTGGTTTTAATGGATATCACTCCATTTGCTCCCTGAATACCATACAATGAAAGCACAGCAGCGTCTTTCAGTACAGTAACAGACTCTATTTCTTCCGGTGTTATATAAGCGTAATTTGTATTGGGACATAAAACACCGTCCAAGATAACCATCGGTGTTGTTCCGTTGATAGTAGAAAGACCGCGTACCCACCATGACATACCTATAGATTCAGTATTATAAGCACCTCTTGACAGTTCCATATCTGTCTCTCGTGTCGTCAGACCGGAAAGACGCCCGGCAAATGTTCGAGGAAGGCTGGCGTCTGGCGTTTTCTTTAATTCTGTCCCGAATACTCTCGATACAGCTCCTGTCACTGCTCTTTTGGGCAAAGATATATATCCCAAGTCAATCATCTCTTCCTCGTCCGAAATCTGAGACTTGGTGGAAGTTACCTCCTGTCCCCAGCTTGCTGTTGCAGGAACCAACAGACAAACAGACATGACGCATACGGATATTTTATTCTTTATGTAATTCATATTCTATTTTTTCTATTTATACTAATATTACCATCCGGGATTCTGCCAATTGACTCCGGTGACAGCTTCCATACGAGCCGCCTCTTCTACCGGAAGAGGTAAAAGCAAATCACGCGTATCGCATCCTCCACGTTCTTTTTGTCCAAATATTATATCTCTCATACTTGAACGTGCCATTAGACTGCCGAATAGGGCGCATACCAGTCAGCCAACTACAGGTGGTCTTCAGATTACCATCCGGCTTCTGCCAGCGGCGCAAGTCAAAGTAACGACACTCTTCCCAAGCCAGTTCTACCTGACGCTCGTTGCGCACACGCAAAACCATTTCTGCCTGGGGATAAATTATCCGGCAATTTAGGCATTCCTACCCGGGCCCTGATTTCATCTACCGCATCTTTTGCATCAGACAGATGACCGGCTTCTGCTGCAGCTTCGGCATAATTCAGGATGATTTCCGCCAAACGAAAATATTTCCAAGGAGGTGTCTGAACATCATATTGTGAACCTCCACTCGCTCCCGGCTGCACAAACTTACAATGGTAATAACCTTGTACGGGTAAAATCGTCGACAGAAGGAGTCAAATCAATGGCATTTGTTCCTCCCTCAAAAGTCTCCACCTTTCTCGGAATACCCTGATACGTATAATCTGCACCATTATACAACATCGTTTCAACCATACGTGGATCGCGATTGGAATATGGATTATTCTCATCATACATGCTATTTTTATTGAAATTCGGCTGCAAATGCTTTTCGTCCAAATAAGGTTTTTCCAAATTCAGGATAGGTTCTCCATCTATCGTATTGAACGCATCAGCCAATTCCTGTGTAGGACAAGTACCAGCTGAATAAGTCTGATCCAACCCACTTCCAATATAACCAATGTGCCATACAAAACAAGTGTGTCCGTAATGTTGCCAAATGGTTTCTTTGTCACGAGGTTCCGCACTATAATCAGCCGACTGATTGATTAATTGGCGAAGAGCAGCAGCTTTGCCCGTTCCGAAAGTATTAGGGTCTGTACATACTTTAAACAATTCATACCCGTTCTCTTTCAATTGGTTGACAGCCTGTCTATTTTGTTGATACGCCTCCTCCCAATAATTTTCTCCTGCATTAAACAAAGGGCTGGCTGCAAACAACATCATTTTCGATTTAATAGCCCATGCCAATGCTTTCGTTGCCCTTAAAGCTTCAGAAGATGAAGTCAGTCTCCATGGCAAATGTTCCGAATAAATTGCCGCATCACAATCTTCCTCAATGAATTTAACTACATTATAGACCGGTTCGCGTGTCAATGTAGAAAAATCAGCATCAAAATTTATAGACTCTTTTTAAGATGGGAAGTTTGCCGAACCATTTCACCAATTCCGAATAAAAATATGCACGCAAGACATGCGCTTCTGCACGTAACCGATCACGTTCTACTTCACTACGTACGGCAGCATTATCAATATGTTCCAAAAATTGGGAACATAACCGAATCTGTGTCCAATAACGCCCCCAATAATTATTGGTATTCCATAACCAGGTTTGTTCACCACCTAAATAAGCATCCCTAAGCGGGTGGTCTGAAGCAGATTCCTTACCTGCATATATTTGACCGACTGTTTCATTCGATCCATCCCACGAAGACCAACCATCATCACTCAAAGCAGTTGGTACAGGTGTCCATCCCCAATAAAAATAACCTTTTCGTGAAAGATTTGCATAACAAGAGTTTAAGAAAGCACCCACCTTGTCTGGGTCAGAAAAGACCTCCTCCATTGTCAATGTCCCGTCCGGTGCCACATCAAGCACATCCGAACATGAAGTCAATCCACTTAGGGCTACCACAGAAGATGCCAGCCAATATTTTAGTTTCATATAGTTATTCCTTTCTTCTATTAAAATACAACATTCACACCGAAGTTCACCATCTTAGTCAAAGGATAGTTCACCTCCCAGCTTTGTTCCGGATCAATTGTATTTGTTTTGATCTTCTTCCAAGTAATCAAGTTATTTCCATTGATATAAACACGCACCTTGGACAACCCAACTTTCTGCAACAATGATTTGGGAAGAGTGTAACCCAATTCGATATTTTTTTCAGACGCAGGAAACTACGGTCCATAATAAAATAATCGTTAGCTATATGATTGGTATTCGCTATCGAAGCCAATGCCGGATATTCTATCTTCTCCCCATTTGCATAACGCTCTGGAGTCCATGCATGCATATGTACATCCGTATAAATACCTTCATTACCCAACTCCGTAGCTCCCCAACTATTGTACAAACGAGAGGCTTTACCAATGCCTGAAAAATGGAAAGAGAAATCAACACCTTTCCACTCCACTGCTCCAGTCAGTCCGTATGTAATACGTGGTACATCCGTATATTTAATAGGTGCCTGATCTTTTTCATTAATCACACCGTCACCATTCACATCTTGATACTTGAAATCTCTAAACGCGGTGTACCAATCTTATACATTTCTCTTCGCCTCTTCCAGTTCTTCCGCAGTATTGATATAACCGTTTCCATTACTGTAATCTATCAGATAACCGAACTGCTGTCCGATGCTGTAACCGGTCTTACGATATCGGTATGCATAGTCCTTGCTCAAAATAGCTTCGTCCATATTACGCTGTTCATTTTTATTATAAGCAAAGTTTCCCTTAATAGAGAAGAACAGTCCAGAGTCCAACCGTTTCTGATAGCCAGTTTCAATTTCAAATCCTTGATTGTTGACAACTCCCATGTTTACTTTCGGGAGATTACCAATAGCCACTCCTTGTAACTCGGGAACAGTGCCCCGAACAATCAGAATGTCTTCGCGTTTTTCTTTAAAATAATCGAACGAAAAAGAGAAAATCATTAAACAGTTTCAAATCAACGCCGTAGTTTTGTTTGTAAGCTACTTCCCAAGTCAGATTTTCATTTCCAAGTTTTCCCATGTTGATAGCCTGACCACGTCCCAAAGACGAAACAAAGCCACTGCCTGTAGAGATATTGGTTAAATATAAGAAACGTTCATTCCCCAATTTATCATTACCGACTTTACCATACGAAGCACGCAATTTCAAATGAGTAAGAACTTTGTTATCACGTAAAAAAGCTTCGTTACTAGCAACCCAACCAGCTGAAAATGCAGGAAAAAAGCCGAAACGCTGATTTTTAGCAAACTGCTCGGAACCGTTATACCCCATATTCAATTCCGCTAAATAACGACTATCGTAAGCGTATGTGGCACGTCCGGAAATACCTATCATATTATAAGGAAGGTCGGCAGCCGCTTTTTGCCGTTATCCCGTTGCACCAACGCCATAGCAGAAACATCATGTTTGCCAAACTGACGTACATAATTGATTGAATACTGTAAGTTTAAGTAGTAATTGGATGAATTTGAACGACTGGGAGCACCAATAACATTCTGCTGATTGACCGTTACAGCTTTGTAATAACACTTCTCTTCTGCTGTTCGTGCTGGTGCCCGCCTGATAAAGATCAAATAAGCGGGTGGCAGTAAGAGAAGTAGAAGAAGCCGCATCAAATGCAACCATGAATTTCGTACTCAAACCTTTGATGATGTAGCCAAGTCCCCAATCAAGAATCAAAGAAGAATTAAGATTCATATTCGTATTCTCCTGATATCCGCGACGGTTAACATCTCCGTATTTATTATTTTTAATATCTGTATTATAAATAGAGGCCACCACTTCATTTCCTGGTACTTCTGTGCCCTCAGGTGTAGTATATCCGGCCATGGTTACAGGACCGGGAGCTGTAGGAGGAGTAGCCCATACATAAGCCATCATATCAGCAGTCATACTATTGACATCTCCTCCGTACAAGTCACGACACTGTGGAGAATTTGTTTTTTCAAGATAAGAGGCCAGATTCAATGACAGCTTCAGGTTGGAGGCCAAATTAAAATCAAGATTAGAGCGAAAAATTATATCGGTCCATTTTATAACTTGGATCGTATCCTAATGATTCCTTAGATTCCGTTTTAAATTGTCCACCCTGTCCGATGTACCCAACATTGATAAAATAATTGATTTTTTCCGTACCCCCATTCATATTTACATTAACACGTGTTTGAGGAGCCCATTTCTTAAAAAGTCCGACATGACATCACGGTCTGGAAAGAAAATAGGATCAGACCCATTTTTATACATATCAATCATATAGTCCGTATAGGGTAATTCGCCTTTGGCACCATCATTCTGAAAAGCCTGATTACGTAAAGCTGCATATTCCCACTGAATGAATCCGATCTATTTTTGTCACAAATTGTTGTAAACTATAGTCTACTGAAACACTTAACTCTGTCTTACCTACTTCTCCCCTTCGGGTAGTAATCAAGATTACTCCATTAGCCCCTCGAACTCCGAATACAGCCGTTGCAGAAGCATCTTTCAAAATTGTAACAGAAGCTACCTCATTCGGATCCAAGGTGGAAATCCCTTCGCGCGGAACGCCATCAATCAAAATCAGAGGACTCACTCCATTGGTTGTACTGGCACCACGCAAATAAAGTGTCACATCGTCCGCTCCCGGACGGCCGGAAGTCTGCATAGTGGTCAACCCCGGCAATCGTCCCGAGAGTGCAGCTGCCAAGTTGGCCTGCGAACTTTTCAATAAGTCTTCCGTCTGAATGGAAGCAACAGAACCGGTTACCGAAATTTTCTTCTGCGAACCATATCCCACTACTACCACTTCTTCCAACGCCTTTGAATCTTCCGACAAAACGACTGTCACAAAGTTTCGCCCCTTTGTTGCAACTTCTTTTTTCACATATCCGATATAGGACACTTCAATAACCGCATCCGGTTTTACACGAAGCGAGAATGCACCATTTAAGTCGGAAATCACACCATTTCCATGAGCATTTTTTTCTATGACATTGGCACCAATAACAGGTTCACCATTCGTATCAACCACTTTACCGGTCAGTACTTTCACTTGAACTACTTCTTCCGGTACATTGCTGCTTAGAAAGCCTGACTTTCCGTTTCGTTCGCCGAATATATATTCGACGAACACAGCGAAGCGGAAATCAAGAACAACAGCAACATCTTTACTTTACCTGTTTGTTCGCAACATGGCAAAGTAGCATGACTATATCTGTTGAACAATTGCTTCATTTTCATTTTTTTTATCAGATTAGTTAATATTTAAGATTCATTAATAATCCGTTACATCGTGCATAATCTCATCCCAATTATTCACACCGACATATTTCAAATACGGATCAAGCACTTCACTTTCTTTCACCGTCCCAAATGCCTGATAGACATACCACGATGGTTTTCTACCCCATTCACCATATTTCGGATCGTTTCTCCGATAATGCAATCCCAAATTTAGATTCCCTTCCACATCGTTATCCGAAATGGCATGCCAAATCAACGTTTGATACCTGACAAACGTTTCACTTTATTCAGTGCATATGCAGCACATGCAGCCTGAAGCTGGAGTTCCTCATCTGTATAATTGGGAGTGCTGGAGCCATTTTCTGTCAACCAACAGTCACGTTGCTTTGTACCTTTATACTTATTGACCGGCATTTTCATCCATTTATCCAGAACTTCAAGATTTTTAAAAGTCAGCAAGTGAGTATTCATTGAGAAAGTGGCGCTCGGGTCAAGCCATGTTTTTGAACTAAATTTTTCTGGATAAGAATGGTAACCTACCCCCCAATAGAAATCACCCTCTTTCGCGCTAAACTGATTCAACAGATTGAATATCTTCTTTACCGAAAATTCTGTTCTTGTAGGCTTAATACTCTCACGTGTCCACGATTGTGTTACTGGCACTAAAATCTGTGCATGAGGATTATACTGACGGATAATATTATGTCCCATACGGAAAGACTTCGTAACATAATCCACGTAATATGTCAATGGTTTGTAACCAATGTTATTCCAGTTGAAAGGGTCATCTATCTCATTATGCAACACATAACGATGAATACGTCCGTGTGTACCGTCGGAATATCTGGAAGCAAGAAAATCAAGTGCCGCTGCATAATAGTTCACACTTTCCGGTTGGTCAAGATTAACCATCGAAAAAGCACCGATAGTTCCCTCCGGTTCAGAATAATCGGGATGCTGGAGAAGCATTCCTAATTCATGATCATAGTTCAACCATGCATTCTTATCCTTGGGTGTCTCAGGACGAATGGTAATGACTGTAAAAACAACGACATTTCGTTTTTGATATTCCAGCAATTCTTGATCTACACTTTCAAAATAACCTTTACTAAAATAATAATCTTTTCCACAATAACGATGAACAATCACCTGATCACCAACAGCTTGTGCCTTTGCCTGAGAAGACCACATCACTGCTGTCACTGGAATACCCTTTAGCACAGCTTTCAGTCCTAATGCATCCAAGTCTGCCAGTTCTAGTGGTGTACCTCCCGACTCTCCGCCTTTAGTGATGTCTCCTTGATAATCAGGCAAAGACGATGCTTTGGATTGGTCAATCAAATCGGCATCTGCATAACGTCCGAAAGAGAGCAATTCGTCTTTATCATTAACGGTACGCACCAATGCCCATTTAGACAACAAACGATCATATTTGCAACCGTCATATTCGGTAATGCGATCAAGCGTAACTGTAAAGTTTCCGTTAGTAATATCTGTCTTACATTTCTTAAATTGAGTCAGAAGTAGCAGATTTTCATAAGGAGTTACTTCAACCAAACTACATGTACCACTTCCGTTATAACGCCCTGTGACAGTCACTTTGTCTTCCGTCACCTGCACTTGGGTAATTTCCGAAGCATAACTACTCTTCAAATAGTTAGTTAGCTCTGTTTCCAGTTTTTCAATGGCCTGTAATCTATTCTTTTCCGCTTCTATGGCCTCCTGCTCCACACTATTCATACCTCTCAAACGGATGTCACGCAAATAAATCATCACATCTTTATCACCTCCCAAATCTATCCGGAGATAATCTTGCGGATTTCCCCAGCTATACTTTTTTCGATTGCAGTATACAGGTTGCACGAGAATGTTTTCCAAGTACTGGGCGAAGCTTCTATACTTCCACAGTTTTCCATACGTTCAGCAGACAATGGATTAGCAAAAAAAACTTGAATTCCATCTATTCTTTTAGAAGATTTATATTCGAATGTTAGAACAACAGAATTTTCCGAATTTTTTCTTTTCTAAAGGAACCGTACAGAACCAAGGATCTGCACCCGTCGTCAGCATTTTGTACTCTCCATTGTTGCTTTGGTTTATATTCAGGTCATTGACTGAACCTGTATTTATTTTCAAGTTGTTGACTGCCGTTTCTTGTTCGGGAGACGTTGGTTTATTGCCATTTACCTCATCCTGAACGGGATCGCTACTGCTACAAGCACATATAGTAGCTACACCAAGAAACAAATAAGAAATATATGTGTATAATAATTTCATTAATATCTTTCTTTTTTTTAATGTATTTATGCTAATATTTCAGTCACTCCGAACGAATATCTCGAAAATGACTGATAATATTCCTATTCTTAGTTTTTTATGAAAATCAACAAGATTATTGTGCAGGAACAAGTTTCACGTTTTTTCACTTTCACATTTAATGGTTTACCAAAATGCTCTCCATTCACATCTTGATTTGAGCTACCGCCAAAATGTATACGGAGCACCTGTCCTTTTCCTCCCCAGTTACCATGATTAGCACGACTCGCCAAAGCCGAACTATATTTCTTCCAATTATCCCCCGAACTTATTTCTGTCGTTTTAATCAAATTTTCTTCCCACAGATTATCTCCACCACCATTTTTATTGAAATACATTACACGGAAATCGTCTAACACAATCGGTATTTGATATTCGAATTCCAAGTTATAAGTTACGCCATCAAGCAAGTCAGACTCCAATTCTTTTTGTATACACTTCATACTCCGTGTATTCACCTCCATTCAAACCTGCAAAATTACCGGTAAAAGTGATATCATATTCACCATTATTTTCATTGAACGTCGTTATACCCTTTTCTATTTGATATCCTGCAGCTTCAAGCGATAATTTTACTTCACCTTCAACAGGCTTTTCGTCTTCACGTTTTTCTCTTACATACAAATGAACATCTTTGAGCTCAAGCTTATCAAGACCGCTATTTTCCGGATGCAGTAAATCTGCAGCATTTGTATTGCAAATCATAAAACGAATTTGTTGGTTATTTCCATCTACATTAAGTCCCCATTGAGGAACTTTTGTTGTAATTGAACGCGACAAGTTATGCGTAAAAGTAGCCCAACCATCCTTATCAGGTTTACTGTTAGCACTTGCTACAATCTTACTCTCAACAAATGAAGCCGGCCAATCCACGCTCGGATTTTCAAAGGGATAAAGTCCGGTATTCAAAACAAAATCCACACCAGCTTTGTATTTAAAAAATCAGCTCTACCACTTGATCCTCTTCTACAGCCAAAGAACGTGTGAAAGGGTCGGTTGTTATATAGTGCTCAGCAGCAGTTCCCGAGGCGTTATAACTATCATCTATAAGAAGTGTATATTCGTCACCTTTTTTTGTTTGTAAAAAGAAATACCACTATATATGCCATAAGTGTTTTCCATTTCCCAATGTGCTCCACGATTTGGAGTAAATGTAAGTGAATATTTATTAAGATCAGGTTCTTCGACAGGATCAGGATTCTCATTTGTCTCTTCCAAATAGATATCCTTGATCTTAAGAACTGTATTTGCAGCAATTTCGATATTGAGACGAATCATATGATCCTTAATTCCCCAATTATATGTTTCCAAATCTTTTGTCAACACATAACCTGCGGATGCATATCCGTTTTCATCTACGTCTATATTCTTACTAGATGCCAGCACACCTTTATACACCTCTTCACTAACTGTAGGTGTCAGATATTGTAAACTAAACCGGCTGATTTCAGCATCACACTGATATAGGAATGTCAGCTTTACATTTCTTTTTTTACCAAGTCTGCCTCAATGGCTTCGTTGTTTACAATAAAGTGACCATCACCTTCTGTAAATGTCAATTGATATTCGTTTTTTTTTTTCGCCTTCGATTTTAGATACTGTAATATTCTTCTTCGTTTCCACTCCGGTTGGAAAATTCGTCGTACCATCTACATCAAAGAACAAAGCAGTTCCTTTGGCATCAGGTACCTCCGGATTATCATCTTCAGTGTCGTCACCCGGATTTACAGGTGTTTCAGGTTCATTCAATAACTTATCATCATCGTCGCCACACGAACCAAATAGACAAGCAAATACCATTACCAAACTTAGCGTCATCAAGTGACACTTTTTTACATTCAAATGAAGTAAATCATTCATTAAATTACTCATTAATTTCATAATTAAATTGTATTGATTAGTTAGTATAAAGATTGTATCCAATAATACCTATCAGTAATCTTTTTTATAGAAAAAAACACCTGCAAAGAAGAAGACCTGTCAACTTCAGTTCTTCCAGAATATATTATAATACCTATTTAAGAGAATACCTTTATTATTAAAAATCAGGATATCATTTCTAATAAGATTACTCACAGATTGTGAATAACAAAAAGAGGAAGCATCTACATAAAAAGATGCAATACATTATTTCAAGTATACATAATATTATTCTTAAGGTTAATTACTTTTGAGTATATAATGTATGTGTTACATAGGCTTTGTTTTTTTTTTAATGATTACTATTTAATCTTCACTTCTATTACTCTTCTGATTGCAAAAAAGTAATATTATAAAAGAAAAGTAACAATATACAATTTGATAGAGATACTGCATTATTTGACAGCAAACAAATATTTTAATTATCGACTTATGAAATATCGAAAAATATATTTGATAACTAAATTTTAAATGATAAATTTGCACCCATTAATAATTATAATTCATTTCTATTACTCTTCCTCTTAATTATATTTATTAATAACTATTCCATTGTAAAATGGAAATCTTCTCCCTTTAAGCGCATGAAACATACATATTTTTTGCATCATTCCCAATACGTGGAATATTAAGCATTTTATTTATATTATTTAACCTATCAATTTGGGGACAACAAGAGCCACGAATTGATTATTTATTCAACTTTGATTGGAAATATAGAATAGGCGATGAGCCGACTGCCAAGAACCCCATCTTCAACGACACTAGTTGGAAAATGGTAAATGTACCGCATGACGGAAGTATCCATGGTCCATTTGACAAAAGAAAACGGAACACAGGAGAACGGTTTCGCCCAAGACATATAGGTTGGTATAGAAAAACATTTAAAATACCTTATTGCATTAAGAACAAACGAATTTCCATTGAATTCGAAGGAGTCTATAGAAACGCAGAAGTATGGTTCAATGGAATATATTTAGGAAAACAGATTAATGGATATATGGGATTTACATATGATATCACAAAATATGTGTTACCCGATAAAGAGAATGTAATAGCAGTCCGTTATGATATCACAAAATATGTGTTACCCGATAAAGAGAATGTAATAGCAGTCCGTTATGATAACACATATATCAGTTCGCGTTGGTATACCGGAGAGGGTATTTACAGAAATGTGTGGTTACATATAACAAATCCGATATGCATTGCAGAGAATGGCACTTATATCACGACTCCTTTTATCGATGAAAACAAAGCTAAAGTTGACATACAAACCGAGGTAATAAATCAAACAAGCTCTAAATCACTCGTGACTCTAAAGACAGAAATTTACTCACCAAAAGGTAAGCACGTAAAATCAATAACTAGTGTCGTTCCTTTAGCCGCCCATGAAACTTACTTATTTAAACAAGCAGTAACTGTCAATAGTCCAGAAAAATGGGACGTTGAATCACCTAAAATATACACTGCTCAAAGTTATATTATTATAGACAATCAGATAGTAGATAAGTACAGTAGCAGCTTTGGAATTAGAACTGTAGAATTTAATGCAGATCAAGGCTTCCTTTTAAAATGGCAGAAAAGTATTTCTGAAAGGAGTAAAAATATTCATCACGATTTAGGCCCGTTAGGCAGTGCTTTCTTTGAAAAAGGAATGAGAAGGCGCCTAACAGGACTCAAAGAGATGGGATGTAATGCCATAAGACTAGCACACAATCCACACGCAAAGGCTGTGTTAGATATGTGTGATGAGATGGGAATATTAGTATTTGCCGATTGTTTCGACAAATGGGATACTCCAACCTGGAATCATTATGGTCCTAATATATCTTTTGACAACTATTGGAGAAAAAGATTTAGAGTGGTTTTTTGAAAAGAGACAGAAATCATCCCAGTATCTTTATTTGGAGCGTGGGAAATGAAGTATTTGACACTGGAACGATTTATCGAATGGATGACTATTTTGTCCCAATGTTAAAAAACATGGTAGATTTTATCCATAAATTTGAACCTTCCCGTAAAGTCACTTGCGGTCTATTCCCAGCCAGAGAAGAAGAGGAACCAGTGCCTATGGCTTTTGAAATGGATGTGGTCAGCGATAAATTATATGGCTCATTACTATGCAAAAGACCATAAAAAATTTCCTCAACTCATTTTCCTACAAAGTGAAACCAGTACCCGAAATGGCGGAGACGACTTCTTCATATATGATCATTCGTACACTTGTGGACAATTCTACTGGGGAGGAACTGACTATTTCGGAGAATCTATCCAATGGCCTTCCAAGGGTTGGAATGGCATTATTGATTGGTGTGATTTTTGGAAACCACTGAGCTATTTCATTCAAAGTCTATATTCAGACAAGAATATGGTTAAAATCGCTGTTTGCAGCGAGAAAGAGAACAAAAAGCGACATTATTTGGAACAATGTAGCTCTCAACTTCCAAAAATATGTCATTAAGCTGGAACTGGGAAACCAATCAACTACTTAACCTTTATACATTTACTACAGCAGAGGAGGTAGAACTATTCATTAACAACCAGTCACAGGGGGTGAAAAAAAATTGAGAGACTATCCAAACAGAAAAATTCCATGGCAACTCACTTTCGCACCAGGCACCATAAAAAAGCAGTTGCACGTACTAATGGAAAAAAGAAGTTGCTATTGATGAGATTAAAACAGCAGACGAACCGCATTCTATTTTGTTATCGGCAGATTCCACCTCTATACATTCAGACGGAATGGATCTTGCTTACATTACGGTCAGTGTCGTAGACAAGAATGGCCTATTGGTACCTGATGCAGAAAATAACATCCATTTCACCATTAAAGGGGTTGGAGAACTCGCTGGAGTCGGTAATGGTAACAGGAATTCTGATGAACAGTTTGTAACAAGCACCCGTAAAACATACAACGGTAAATGCCTGCTAATTATCCGAAGTACTACGAAATCAGGGCAAATAAAGATCAAGGCAAGCAGTAAAGGATTAAAACAAGCGACATTAACCCTAAATGCATCCAACCATTAACCATCTTAGAAATAATTATTTTAACATAACAATTTAATAAAAAAATATATGAGAACAAATAAATCAATTTCTTTCTCTTGCAATAGTTACTAGCCTTTTTGCATGCGAGACTTCACAAAAAAAGCTACACCTTTTCAGAAAAATGAGCCAATAAACTTTTCACAAGTGAAAATCACCGATAATTTTTGGTTGCCTCGCATCCACAAACATGCAGAAATAACCATCCCCTCATGTCTACACCAATGCGAAATAGAAACCCAACGTGTGAAAAACTTTGCTATTGCCGGTGGATTAGAACAAGGCGAATTCAAAGGAGTATTTTTCGACGATTCTGACCTTTACAAGATGATAGAAGGCTGTTCCTACTCGCTCATTAATCATCCGAACCCTGACTTAGAGAAAAAAACTAGATGAGATAATCGCAAAAAAATTGCATCTGCTCAACAAAAAGACGGTTATCTGATGACTTACTTCACCTTGGTCAACCCAAATGGGAAATGGACCAATATGGATTGGCACGAGATGTACTGTTGCGGACATTTGATAGAAGCAGCCATTGCCTATTATAATGCTACCGGAAAACATTCCTTATTGGACATAGCTATTAAATTTGCTGACCATATAGACAACACATTTGGCGAAGGAAAACGAAATTGGGTAGCTGGTCATCAAGAAATAGAACTGGCATTGGTGAAACTTTATCGTCTAACAAAGAACGAACGCTATTTGAAGTTATCTCACTGGTTGCTAGAACAACGAGGTCGTGGAAATGGTGACTGGAGTCAAACAACTTTAGGCAAGGAGCATTTTCAGGATGCAGAACCTGTTAGCCAACTTTCTAAAATCAGCGGGCATGCAGTACGGGCAATGTATATGTTTACAGGTATGGCAGACGTGGCGTCCATTACACAAGACAGTACTTATATTCATGCACTTGACCGTCTGTGGAATGACGTAATCTATACGAAGATGTATGCCACTGGCGGAATAGGATCATCACGAAAAAACGAAGGCTTCACAGAAGATTATGATCTTCCCAATGCAGAAGCCTATTGTGAGACATGCGCTTCTGTGGGAATGGTGTTTTGGAATCAACGGATGAATATGTTAGAAGGTAATGGAAAATACATTAATATATTAGAAAAATCTATGTATAATGGCGCCTTAGCAGGTATTTCCTTGTCTGCTGACCATTTTTTCTATGTTAATCCTTTGGAATCGGATGGTACACACCACCGTCAGCCATGGTATGATACTGCTTGTTGTCCTAGTCAGATCTCTCGTTTTTTGCCCTCCATCGGCAATTACATTTATGCTACTTCTGCAGATGCGCTATGGATCAATCTCTATATAGCAAGCGAAACAAACACAACCATAGATAACATGCCTGTAAAAATTGCACAAACAACTAACTATCCTTGGGAAGGGAAAGTAAAAATCACAGTAAGTCCCCAACAAAAGAAAAGCTTTACAATGAAACTCCGTCTACCAGACTGGTGTAAAGAGTACACTCTAACCGTCAATGGAAAAGAATGCCAAACAATCACGGATATGCAATATTTACTAATTAATCGTACTTGGGAAGAAAACGATACAATAACTTTTGATATGCCTATGCCTGTAGAAGTTATAGCAGCTGATCCACGTGTAAAAGCCAATGTTGGCAAGAGATGTCTACAAAGAGGTCCATTAGTATATTGCATGGAAGAGGTTGACAATTCTAATTATGAAACAGCGGCACTATCCCCTTCCACGAATTATACTACTAATTTTGAGCCAGAGTTACTAAATGGAATAATAACAATTACAGCTACCCAAGGTACAGACACATATAAATTTATTCCTTATTATGCTTGGGACAATCGAGAAGCTGGAAAAATGAGAGTGTGGATAAAGTATGCAGAATAGCCTATTAATAGTCCACCTTAATAACCATAAATAAAATAAAAAAAAGATAAATATTCTTTTAATATCTTCCGCTTACAATAAACATATTGTCTAAACATCCATAAAAGGCTGTCTCAAAATTGAAAACGAGACAGCCTTACCTACATTATATATACAAGTTAAAGTATGAACTATATTAATTTCCATAAATTCATATAGTCTTGACTCTTCGAAGACTCACTTTTGGTTTGAATTTCTGTCTCTAATCTGGAAGACCTAAGCTGGATTAAAGATAAGTCAAAAGTTGACATCGTAATAAAATCACCCTTTGAGCAAGCAAATAAAAATATAAAAGAAATAATAGACAAAACGTAAGCTTATAAAGCCATCTATTACGAGAGTCTCATAACATCTTTCAAAGGACTAGGTAAAATTGACAGGTTAATTTTGGGAAACTATATTGATATTACCGGACACGGACAAAGATCTGTCTAAATTTGCAAGAACATACTAGAACAACTAAAAATAAAGTAAAACGATAATTGTTTTTTTAATATTGATTATGCTGAAATACATAACCGTATAAAGGGGGACTTAATCTTACCATAGAAGATTTAATTTCCTTTGTATAACAAATTATATATCCAAAGTATTGAAATAAATATTGTTCAGCTATTCCCTATAATAAAGATAAATCAAAAACGTCTTGTCTCCACGTTCCGGCTTACGTTTTTCAAAGAAGTTTTCTTCGCGACTTCGTCGGAGAAAATTCCTTTGAAAAAAACGCTCCGACCACGTTTTTGATTTAATGAAAGGATTATAGGGACTAACTGCGACCGACGTGACACATAGATCACATTTCCACCATTCCCTTTCTTTTTTTACCAACATCTCTACAATATTACACAAACTACACAGTTCCCACAGTAAATTCATAATTAAAAGAACTGTCCCCAATAAAGACAGGGACTCCGGCTCCCTCTGTTCTACATAAATTTCTCTCACCTTATTAACCAGCTTGTGTATTTCTTTTCTTCCTTATTCCCTTTTTCCACCATTATCCTTTTTTGATTGACATCTGCTGACATCTAACGACACGTGATGTCACCGTTTTGAGAATCAGCATTTTATTCAATTTCAGCCACTATTTTTGAGCTGTCAAACGAAAACATTAATCTCAAAATGATGGATCATGGCACAAGAAAAAGAAGTAAAAGAAAAACCGAAGCGGACACGCAAAACGCAGAAATCCGCCAAAGAAAAGCCCTATGTGGAACAAATCAACGAACTACTGTTTGTCCACAACAAAGAGGACCCCAAAGCCGGTGTGCAAGCCGTCAGCGAAATTGACGGGGAAGGAAAGGCCAGGACGGTTCCCGCCGAGGAAAAGAACGAAAACTCCTTTCTGAAATTCGAGAAAAACTCCAGTATCCTCGAAAACTTCATCAGGAACTTCTGGAGCCAGCTCAAGGAACCTACACATTTCAGGCTCATACGAATGACCATCCATGATTACAAGCAGAACAGGCAGGCAATCAGGGATTTGTCACAAGGTAAGGAAACGGACGCAGTAAAAGAGTTCCTCAAGCGCTACGAAATCCGTCCCAAAGAGAACAGGAAGGAACAGAATGTAAACCAAGAAGAAACAGAAACGATGGCAAAGAAACAAAAACAAAACCCGCAGGAACAAGGACCACAGCAGACACCACAACCGACAGTTTCAACAGGACAACCACAGGAACAGCAGGCACCACGCTACCGTTATGACGAGAATATGGTAAACTGGGACGCACTGGAAAAGATGGGCGTCTCCAAAACTTCCCTCGAACAGCAGGGACTGCTGGATTCCATGCTGAAAGGATACAAAACCAACAAACTGGTTCCCCTGACACTGACGCTGACAGGTGCCAGGGGTCAAACTGGACGCACGCCTCTCATTCATCACCATGCCGGACGGGCAAATCGGTCTGGGTATCCACGGCATCCGCAAGGAACCGGAGTTGGAAAGGCCCTATTTCGGGCACATCTTCACCGAAGAGGACAAGAAGAACCTCCGTGAGACAGGAAACATGGGACGGGTAGCGGAACTGAACCTGAACGGGGGATCCTATACACCCTGTCTCATCTCCATTGACAAGAATACCAACGAGCTGGTTGCCGTACGGCAGGAAAACGTGTACATACCAAGTGAAGTGAAAGGCATCAGGCTGACAGCGGATGAAATAAACGCGCTGAAGGAAGGACAACCGGTATATGTGGACGGAATGACCTCAAAGAACGGAAAGCCGTTCGACGCCACACTCCAATACAGTGCGGAACGCAGGGGGCTGGAATTCATCTATCCGGAAAGCAAAGGGTTCAACCAGCAGAGCCTGGGAGGCGTACAGCTTTCACCTAATCAGATCAAAATGCTCAGCGAAGGACATACCATCCTTGTAGAGGACATGAAACGCACCGACGGAGCGCTGTTCTCCTCTTTCGTCACGCTGGACAAGGTGACCGGCCGACCGCAATATACACGCCATAATCCGGAGAACGGGGAAATATACATCCCGAAGGAAATCTGCAACGTGCTACTGACTCCCGAGGACAAGGAGGCACTACGCAAGGCAACCCGTCTTCCTTGAAAACATGATCAACCGCAAAGGGGAAGAGTTCTCCTCCTTCGTCAGAAAACTGGACATGAATACGGGCAGGCCGCAATACTCGCGTACACCGGACGGTTTCAGTGAGCGCCAGGTGCCGGTCGTTCCGGCGGAAGTATACGGGCATGTATTCACGGCACAGGAACGGGCCAACCTGCAGGACGGAAAAGCCATACTCGTATCGGACCTGAAAAGCGCCAACAACAAGACATTCAGTTCCTACCTGAAAGTGAACGCAAATTCCGGACAGCTGCAATATTTCCAGGAAAATCCCGACATACGCCGCAATACGGTCCGGCGTGCCGCACAGACGGACGACACGCAGAACCGGCAGCAGGAACAGAAGAAAGGAAGCAGACAGGCCGTATAAGAAGAATACAAAAAAGAATCATTAACCATTCATCAGAGAAAAAGACATGAAGCAGAATGACAACCGGATATTCAGAAAGGAAGACCTTGACTGGAAAGAACTGGAGACCATCGGTATCCACAAAGAAGAACTTGAAAAAAGCGGGGACATGGAACTGCTCCTGCAAGGGGAGGAAAACGGAAACCGTCCCATTGAAAATCCGCACTTCCGCACTCCGCTTAACAATGGACGCCACCCTCAGGATCACGGTGGGGACGGACGGAAAGCCGGTAATGGAAATCAACGGGATCAGTCCCGAAGCGGAAAGCGAAGCCGGCGGATAATCCCTGCCCCATACAGACAGAATCAAAAGTATACACAATTTCCCCGTACCGGTTTTATTGCGAAGGTACGGGGAACATCAAATGAAAGAAGATCATGATTGCGATATTGACAGACAAGCCCAATGTGGGAAAAGAGATAGCAAGAATTCTGGGAGCACATACCAGAGAGGACGGATACATGAGCGGGAACGGGTACATGGTGACATGGACCTTCGGCAACATGCTTTCACTGGCCATGCCGAAGGATTACGGGATGGACCGCCCGGAACGCGGGGACTTCCCGATAAATCCCGCCCCTTCAGACTGATGGTAAAACACATCAAGACCGATGCAACGGGATGGATACCGGACATCAACGCGGTCCTCCAGCTGAAAGTGATCGAAAAAGTATTCGACGCCTGCGAGAGTATCATTGCGGCCACCGACGCTTCCCGGGAGGGGGAAATGGTATTCAGGTACCTTTACCGGTATCTGGAATGCAGGAAACCCTACCGCCGTCTATGGATCTCGTCACTTACGGACGAAGCCGTGCTGGAGGGAATGGGCAACCTCAGGCCCGGCAGCCTGTATGACCGCATGTTTCTGGCAGCGGACAGCCGCAACAAGGCGGACTGGGTACTGGGTCTCAACGCCAGCTATGCCCTCTGCCAGGCGACCGGAACGGGAAACAACTCACTAGGACGGGTGCAGACACCCATACTGGCAGCCATAAGCAGCCGTTACCGTGAACGTGAGAACCACATTGCCACGGACACCTTTCCGGTTTTTATCAGCCTGTGCAAAAAATAACACCCTGCTCAAAAATGCGCTGTACGGAAGAATTCACAGACCGGGGAGAGGCGGCTGCACGGCTTTACAGTGACTGCAAACTGGCCGGACATGCACGCGTCACCGCTGTCAGCAGACAGGTCAGGGAGATAGAGCCTCCAGCCCTCTACAACCTGACCGAACTCCAGAAAGACGCCAACAACTATTACGGAATGACTGCCGGAAAATCGCTTGAAATCGCACAGAAACTTTATGAGAAGAAACTGATTTCCTATCCGCGAACTGCCGGACGTTTCCTTCCACGGGACGTTTACGACAAACTGCCCCGTATCATGGAGAAAATCCTGAACAGGAAGGAATTCCGACCGTATGTCAGAAGCATGGGGATCAACATATTCGACCTGCCGGACAAGGTAGTCGACGAAGGACAAGCGGCGGAACACCACGCCATCATCATTACCGATACATATCCGGAAGGATTAAACCGGGAGGAGATGCAGCTTTACATGATGATTATCGGACGGATGCTGGAAGCCTTCATGCCCGTATGCAGGGCGGAATACACCACTGTGGATGCCGTATGTGCCGCACGAAATTTCCGGTGTCATGCCTGCCGCATCATTGAAAAGGGATGGTTCGGCATATTCGAAAGGGAAAGCGTCATTGCAGGAAGGGAATACGGCTTCTCCCCCATCCCACAACTGGAAAACGGGGAGACGGCCGCTGTTACCGGATGCAGCCTGATACACAGGAAGGACCTGCCCGTATCCGCATATACCGACGCGGAACTGATCACCTACATGGACACTGCCGGACTGGGAACGGCGGCCACGCGTACAGGAATCCTGCAGACCCTGATTGACCGCAAATATGTACGTTATTCAGGCAAATACATCATCCCCACACGAAAGGGACTTTACATATATGAGACGGTACGGAACATGAAAATAGCGGGAGCCGCACTGACTTCGGGCTGGGAGGCTCAACTGGCACGAATGGAAAGGGGAAAGCTTACACAGAAGAATTCATGAAGGGGGTACTCAAACTCTCTCGGGAGAGGTAACGGAAGATATCTTCCGGAAATGTGAAAGATAGAAGCTATATATAGGAACGGGAAATGCAGGCTGAAAAGTCTGCATTTTTTATTTATCAGACATCTGTTATGCCGCTTTTAGGCGGCAAAGGTACCGGATTACCCCGTATTCGTGTCAAGGCAGCCCTGCGGGCCGGTCGGCTGAAAGAAAATCATCCTCGCTGCGCTCCGGTATTTTCTTTCGCCAAGCCTTGACACAAAAGGGCAATCCGGGAAACGAAGGCCTGTAAAATCGGGAAAACAGATCCCGAAGAGATAATCATACACTCATAAAAACAACAAGGACATGAAACAGAAATCCATCGCAAGCATCTGCAAGCCGGCGGTCACACTGCTGGCAGCCGCAGTAATAATCCTGCTATGCCGTAAAGGCATAATTCCGGTACATACCATCCTGTTACTGACAATGGCGGAAGGCATAATCCGTATTTTGCTAAAACTCCTCCCGTTCCTGGCGACAATTCTCACCATTCTGATCCTTATCGGAATGTTATTATAAACCCTTAAACTACAAATGAAATGGAAACAAGAAAATTCACCCCGTCAGCTCCGGTCGCACCCGCACTGTGGCCGACAACGCGAAGCATCAGGCCTGCAAAGAGAAGATTTCCCAATACGGTTGATGAGCCCAGAAATATCGGGTATTATCTCAAGCCACTGCTTGACATCACGAAGCGACCGGACAGAGACGAAATTCTGAAGACATATCTCAAGGAAACCTATGTATAACAATAAAAAACAACCATTATGTTTTTCCAATCAATTTATCAGATGATGTCGGCAGGCACAGACCTGAACATCAACATCAGGAGAACGGACGGAAAACTGTCCGTAGCGGTAATGCCCAGACGTACAACACTCAAGGATGAAGCCGGACAGGCCATCGTGCCGCTCATACTCAACGGCACCCCCATGGAACTGGACGGACAATTCCTGCAGATCATCACCACACCGCTGCAGAAAGCGCAGGGAATCTCCTCACCAACCTTGAAACCTTCGAGCAGCAGGCACGGCTCGCGGCAACACAAGGCAAGGCGGCCGGAACCGCCAACAACAAGAAGACAAAAGAGGCACGTGAAAAACAGGAAAAGATGGAAAAACTCCTCAAACGTGCGGAGGAGGCATTCACGGCAGGAAGATACTCGGAAGCGACAACCTGCTTCAGGCAGGCCAAGGTACTCGCAGATACGGACAGACAGAAACAGATAGAGGCAAGGATACAGGAAGTGCAGAAGGAGTCGTCACAGGGCTGCCTGTTTCCTGAAACGGATACACAGCCGCTCCCACAACAGCCGCCCGCAAACGGTACGGCGAACGGAAACCGGTCTGACGGACAAATGCGGATGTTCACGTCACAACCTCCACAACAGCCTGTACAGCAAGCAATCCCGCAACCGGTACAACAACCGATGCCCCGACCGCAGATAGTACAGCCGCAGCCCGTACCACAATATTATCCGGGAACACCGCAACCACAGCCAATGTACGAAGGATACTGCCGGAATCCCGCAAACGGCAGTCCGCAACAAACAGCGGAACAGCCCCAAACGTACTTCCGCCAGCCCGGCGGACAGTACCCACAGACACAACCATGGCAACAGCCGCAACCCGTTCCCCTGCAGCCGCAGGCAACCGTCATACAGACAACCCGGGAAAATACGGGCAGGGAATACCAGTCACCGCCACAACCGGCCGCAGAAGCGCTCACTTTTGACAAGGACGATGAAAGTGACAGGGAACTGTTGCGTGAAGACCCGTATGCGGAATACATAGACTTCCCGCAGGAATGCCGCATGAAGGACGAGACACAGGCGGAGCTTATATGTTGTTAAACCATTAAAACTTTAAATAATATGGCACTTGATATCAAAGGACTCAAAAGAGTATTCATCCTGAAAAAAAGGAAATGACACCCTGACACTGGAAGATCCGGACAGCAGAATGTCCCTTTCCGAAGTGACGGACTTCTATTCCATGAACTATCCGGAACTGACCACGGCAACCCTGCACGGGCCGGAACTCGAAGAGGACCGCGCGGTATACCGGTTCAAAACCACGATAGGAACGAAAGGATAAGCCATGGCAAAGAAAACAAACCCTAAGAAAAAGGAGGAGACAACATGCAGACAGTTATCGGAACTACAAACGGAAGACCTGGCACGACTTATTATCAGCGAGGCCGGATGCACAGACATCAGCCGGGGAACCGGCAGCAGAAAGAAAAGAAGGCTGCCGCCGGCAGGAACCGTAATGATTTTCTAACGGGGAGAATTCTCCCCGTTACCCCCCGATTACTGTATGGAGATCCGCGCGGGAGAGAAAATCAATCTTACGACAAGGGAGAATTTTGATTTCCTGTACCGATCGGCACTCAGATACAGCGCACTTGTCGGCCTCAGGCTTCCTTTCCGTCCGACTGGGCAATCACCGAGGATGAACATCGTCAAACTGTACCGGGCAATGGACACCATACTCCCGGAGCATGTCAACCTGGAAGAGGAGAACGGAAGGCTGTACTTCTGCCTCCACCGGTTCCATGAGTGGCCGGAATATAAACTGTTCTGGATACCGCTGGAATTCACGGAGAGACTGCCGGAAAAACTCGGAAGGATAGCACTGGAATTTATCCGGCAGCTCGCCCGGCACCATGGCATACCCAAAAAGCACGGATACCAGCTACTACGAAATGGCACACGATTACCTGGAAGACTACAGGCTCTACGACGAAGAGGCGACGGCAGGAGAGATCAGACGCAAGGCCGCACTTGCCAGACTGTATGAAAAAGGGAAGGCGCACCGTATACTGAAGAGAATGGACAATCCAAAGGGATTTCTTGCGGATCTGGAGGGGGAAATACGGAAATACCATACGAAGAAGAACAATGAGCGGGCATTGCTGGAACTGCTCACGGAAGGTACGGCATACATTTCACACGGCAGCCCGAGCATCATGCAATACTCCTACGACTGGGCATACGAGGAGGCAGCAGATTTCAGGCCGGTGGGACTGGATACACAGGTCATGGTCACCTGGTCGATAAAGGACGCCATGAACGACGAAATGGAAAACTATTTCACCTCGGACTACCAGGAATCATACGCGATCACACCCGTCACGACATTCCACCTGACGCCGGACACGGAAAAGCCTTTCTCCATGGATGACTTTCCGGAGCGGTTCTCCCAATGGCTCGCACGCTTCACAAAACTCATTACAAACAACTTCTAATAAAACAGGAAAATGAATGAACTGACAAAACAGATGCAGCAAATCATGCATCCCAGAGCGGTACTTGTCGCCTATGAATGCGAAACGACAGATTACTCAACCCCGCGAAGTTATCTCGAACTCAGGCCCGTCAATGAGAAAGGACGGATGGGGGCCGGCATTCCGGTAACCTATGAGTTCATGAACTCACTGGTGGAATCATACACGGAAAGCATGAGCGGAATCCCGCACGGACGCATCCCCGGGAACATGCTCCTCGTGCGACTCCAGAAAAGGGCGCGAAAGGTACATATGGTACAATCCGCCACAGAAGAGAAAAATGTACTTTCAGGACGGGCTACACATTACAGACGGGACATTCAACGTACCGGGCGTCATCTACGTGGTGGAAAGGGAATGCATGGACATACACGCCTTCAAGGGAGCAATCCCCGAAGAGCGGACAGAACTGTATCTGGCGCCGTTCTTCAATGTAACCGGAGCGAACGTCTGCCTAGGCAGCTCATCGCTAAAGAAACCGCAGGACATGGATTTTCTGGAATTTCAGGAATACTGGGAAAAGCGTTTCTGGATGAGCGAGTTCTCACATTTGGGAGGTAACAGGAACCCGACCCGCAGCAACCTGGTTTCCGTAACGGAACATGCACGGAACAATCCGTTTGATTACAGCGAGTTACAACAATCCGGGAAGAAACTTAAAGACATACTGGCATGAAAAAGATTCATTACACGGACAACTACCTGCTGAAACCCTACCATCCCGTCACCATCCATGTTGCGGGTGCAGGGGGCACGGGATCACAGGTCATAACCAATCTGGCACGCATGAACGTCGCGTTGCAGGCACTGGGACACCTGGGCCTACATGTCACCGTATTCGATCCCGACATTATCACGGAAGCCAACATAGGACGCCAGCTCTTCAGTGAGACAGAGCTGGGGCAAGGCAAAGGCGACAGCGGCCGTCACACGCGTCAACCGTTTTTTCGAACAACATGGACGGCGGAAAACTGCCGCTATCCCGTACGGAAAACACAGGAAAAACAGGGATGACAGGACAAGGCCGGCGAATATCATCATCACCTGCACGGACAATACCCGCTCACGACAGGAACTGTGGAGATTCCTGAAAAAATACAGGGAGACCTCCGTAGACAATGAAAGGGCGGTTTATTACTTGGATGGATTTCGGGAATGCGCAAACCACCGGGCAAGTCTTCATAGGCACTGTCCCGCAACAAGATACGGCAGCCGGCATCAAAAGAATTCATGCCGGTACCTGAAATGAATGTCATCACCGAGGAGGTGAACTATTCCACAATAGAAGAGAAGGACTCTGGAGCGAGCTGCTCACTGGCGGAAGCACTGGAAAGACAGGACCTGTACATCAACTCCATACTGGCACAAGTCGGCTGTGACATTCTATGGAAGATGTTCAAGGAAGGAAGAATCTTGTACCGGGGAGCATATATCAATCTGGACACACTCCGGGTTAATCCGATACCGGTATAGGCCATGTGAAACAGACAGTTTTCCTTGCCGAAGCTACAGCTGTCGGCAAGGGAAGCATCTGTAATTTTCTTCCAATCCGTATAAAACCGGAACCGGATTCAGGATTTAATCCGCACTAATCCGGCAACACCCTTCCCTGTTTTAACCAGTTCGTATTTCTCAAGCCTTTCATACAATTTGCCGAGCGTCCTGCAGCCATATCTTTTCACTTTGAATTTGGGCATCAGCTTCTTCAGCACACCTCCAATCAAAGACAGGCTAACCTCCTCCTCCTTACCGTCAGCAGCCTGTTCAAAAGCCTTGTCAAAATATTCCATATCTCTTTGAATAAAGAATTCAGGCGTATTTTCCTGAAAAGGCTTCTCCTCCTTCCGGTCAGCCAACAGAAACCCGGTACAGGAACGTACCAGTGCCACCGGCGTCTTTCCCTCCCCGTAACCAAGGACCATCAGGCCGCTCTCCCTGATACGTTGTGCCAGCAGGGTATAATCCCCGTCACTGGCAACCAGACAAAAAACAACCGACCCGCCCCTCATGCAGGATGTCCATCGCATCCATAACCAACGCGATATCCGTCGTATTCTTTCCCGACACAAAGGAGGAAGCCTGCACCATCCTGAACGAATAATCCCTTGCCACATCCTTCCAACCGGAAAGGGATTTTTTAGTCCAGTCACCATATATACGTCTCACAACGGCAGTACCATAACGGGATACGAACCGCATCACATCTTCCATCTTCTCGAAAGAAGCGTTATCGCCGTCAATCAAAACCGCGACAGACAAATCTTTTTCTTTTTTCATACCGAATCCTTAAACTGCAAAAATATAACAGGCTCCCACAAATATAAATAATTGAACCTATTTTTTCTTTCCCCTCTGCCGCAAAAAGTCCTGTATTTCCGAACTACGATAAAAATTCTTCCCGTTCTCATCCGTCTGATAGTAACGGATAAGCCCCTTTTCACGGTAACGGGCAATGGTCCGTTGCGTCACGCCCAGAAGTTGCGCAAGGTCACAGTTATCCAGCAAGGTATCACCGTCCAGGCAGTCTTTCAGGCGGTTCATACGGTCAAGTTTCTTTTCAAGGCGATTAAAACCTTCCACCATAGTCATGATCATTTTCTCAAGTACCTCATTATCTATATACATCATGGCATATCCTCCATTGTTTTAAAAAGTGATTACCTGAATACTCTTCCTGTGCGCACTACAAGAGTATATTACACTATAATGAAAATTACATGCCGGATTCAAAAAAACGAATCCATCTTTTTACATAACATTCTAATTCACAAAGAAATATAAAATAAAAAATTACAAAAAGCACTGTAAAATGTAATCCCGGATGTTGTAAAGTCCGGGTACAATTTGTAAATACGACTTACAATTCGACCAGCTATCCGTGAAATCTGACGACATCTGCTGACACCTGTAGTCAGAGACTTGGAGACAAACTTACCGGCAGCATACCTTTGCATCGGACAAAAAATCAAAAGCTTATGGAAGTGATCAGTATCGAAGCCACAACATTTGAAGAAATGAAGCAGGCGTTAAGCTCAATCATCCGGGATATCCGAACAGGAAGAGGAATACGGCAGGAGGAAAGACTGACGGAATGGATGGACAATCAGGAAGCATGTATCATGATGGATATCTCTCCAAGAAAGTTGCTTACTTTACGCAGCACACGGGAAAAATCCCGTACAGCAGGATAGACAGGAAAATCTATTATCGGAAAAAAGACATCATCACATACATGGAAGGAGTGTTACAAAAAAGGAAACAATTAAACAAAGAAATATGGCACATGACTTACTGACAAGGGAAAGTCCGGAAATTATCCGGTTCTTTCAGGACATTGGACACATCACTGAACTCTTAAGAAGCGAACCGGACAGATACAGACCTGTCCTGAACGGTGACAGGTACATCACCGAAGCTGAACTGTCCGAATCACTGAAGATAACACGCCGGACACTGGTTGAACACAGGACAACCGGGCTTATCCCTTATTACCGGCTGGGAGGCAGAATACTTTATAAAGAAAAAGGATATTATAAAACTGCTGGATGAAAACAGGCTGGAAGCTTTTTAAAAGCCGACAGTATAGAAGAGAACGTCTTCGGGAATTTTCCTAAAGACGTTCTCTTCATATATATGCCGTTCATTCCAGTATAAATGGATACATTATAAAGTTTTCTGTAATTTTATCCCAATACTATTTGGAGGAATCGAACCTTTTCCATATCTTTGCACCGTCAAAAAAATGACAGCGATAAAGATTGAAATAATTGAAATTAGAATATGGCTAATTCAATGGTTTTGATTTTAACGATATAAGATTTAGTGCTGTTTATCAGGACTTTAAGTACAAAGAACTTTAAATGTTCGATTCACTGGTGGCACCACCTTTTAAAAAAGCAAGACAATATTAATCCCTGATTTTTTTTCAAAATTCAGGGATTTTTCCTTTTTTCTGGAACAGGTAAAATCAATAGGAATGAGAATCAACATAAATATGGTACCATTCTGCAATTGATTTTGGTACAGCATTTATTCAATCATCATCTCATGTTAAGCAACAGCTTTTCGCCCACTTGTAAATTCATTTAATGAACAAACTTTTTCTATAGCAAATATGTTTTCTAATATCCTAAATGAATGATAAATAAAAATGTTTCCATTAGGCATTTTTTCTGTATGACAAAAGGACTAATTTTATAAAGAGACAGATAAATGCTCATTTGTTATATTCATTTATTTATAGTTTTATATAACAAATCATGTAGATATGGCAACAATAAAAATCAAATTCCGTACCTCTTCCGTAAAAACAAAAGAAGGCGTATTATTCTATCAAATCATTCATGCCAGAGTAACCAGGCAAATCAATACCGGCTATAAAATTTTTCCTTCAGAATGGGATAAGCATTTGGCTTGCATCATTCTTCCGGACAATAATGACATAAGACGACGTTTTCTCGCTCAACTAACAAGCCAAATAGCAGAAGACATGCATAGACTGAAAAATATCATTTCAAAGCTTGAACATTCGGGCAATCCTTTTACCTCCGGAAAAATAATAGAGCTATTCCGTATTCCCCCATCAATAAATACAGTTTTCTATCATTCGCACAAGATCTTATTGTACAACTAAAAAAACAAATCGGCAAAGAACGCACTGCCGAGTCTTATGCCTCAGCATACATACAACAGTTTCAAGCGTTTTATGGACAATAATGGTGACGTTCTACTTGAAGATGTAAATTCCAATCTGATGATAAAATATGAAATATACCTTAAAAACTGCGGTGTCTGTCCAAACAGTTGTTCATATTATATGCGGAATCTCCGAGCAATATACAATCGTGCTGTAGAAAAAAGAGTTAACACAACAACAATATCCGTTCAAGTATGTATATACCGGTATTGACAAAACAGTAAAAACGAGCTGTATCTCTAAAAACAATTCGCCAAATACAAAATTTAGATCTGAGCACAAACCCTTTGATGGATTATGCAAGAGACATCTTCATGTTCTCGTTCTACACCCGCGGAATGTCATTCATTGACATGGCATATCTGAAAAAAGAAAGATCTGCAAAATGGAGTTCTGTCCTATCGCAGACATAAAACCGACCAACAATTGTTCATTAAGTGGGAAAAGCCCATGCAAAAAATTGTCGATAAATATAACACTATAGAAAGTCCTTATCTACTACCTATCATCAAAAATAACGGTAAAGACCCAAGAAGAGAATATAAAAAATGCCTCACATTTGATTAATAGAAAACTGAAGGTAATAGGACAAATGTTAGAGATCCCCGTCACACTAACAACATATGTCGCCCGCCATGCATGGGCAAACATTGCCAAGAGTAAGAATATCTCTATCTCGGTTATTAGCGAAGCTATGGGACATGATTCAGAAAGCACTACACGGATTTATCTTGCATCGTTAGACACCTCCGTAGTGGATAAAGCGAACAGTATTATACTTAAATCATTATAGTATACAAAAAAAGAATATTGGCAGGGCTGACCCAAAAGTCAGCCCTGTTTAGTTTTCCAATGCTATATTATTAATAAATAAGATTATCATGGCTCTACACAACGGATAAAGCATGCATCACTTTTAGGTGTTTCTATTTTATTTTCACCAGTAAGAGTTGCGTAAACATTACTTTTAGAAATCAGATTAAAATCAAAAGAGAAATAATTAATATCCCACGCCATAATATCACTTTCTCCATCGCGTCCTGGTGGATACACCCGCTGTAACCAATAGATAGCCCCCGGACGCATATACAAATCATAAAACAAAGGTTTCTCATCACCTGCCGTCATATTGAATTTATCACTACGTCCAGCAGAATAACGGAGTACAACTGCATTCTTTGTCTCACCATGTATATAGCCCTGACCAGTAACTACGCCCTGCCAATTTCTCATATCACCATATCCTTGTTTTCTATGTCCATAGCCTGACGCTCCTATCGGAAAGAATAGATTCCGTCCATTCGTTTTATTATATATAAAACAACCACGCATACCATATGTGCCGGAACTGCCATAACGATATCCGTATATTTCATTGATATCGGAAAGTGTTTCCTCAGCATCATCACCATAGAGTACACCATAGCCCATTTCTATATCCTTGCTTTTATACAATACATTATAATCATCGTAATTGGCAATTTCCACTTCTTTTCCATTGATTCTAGGCTTTTCAAAAGGGGTATTAAAAGGCTGAGATGTGATTTCATCCCACAATTTAGTAGTCTCTTTTCCAGCAATCTTTAGTGGCTTGGCTTTATCATCTTTAAAGTCTTTCGGCTGTACTTCTATCCAATATTCTTTCTCATGCTTATTACTTGACGCATCAATTGGCTCATTCAGATTTCCCCACTTAAACAATGACCCTTCTTCTACTGGCGAATCTGTTTCCTCCGTAGCAGTTTTCATATTAAACGTATGCCAAGCCCGTCCTTCATCAAGCAAAGCTACAGGAGCATAGCCCGGCGGACAAATATAAGGTGATTGCAAGTATTGTTGTGATAGCTGACACGAATAACGGCATGGCGGGATTCATTTTCTGTACATGTACCATTGAAAGTAATTTTGAAATCAATTACTGAACCGGAAAGCCCCTTAAGTGTACCATGTTCATCTATACTCGTATACTTGTTACTACTACTTTTTTTCTAACTTCACAAATCCTTCGTGTGTTGTCGCTGCAACAACAGCTTCCCAAGCCCCCTCGGAAGTAAATTCTTCGAAATTTGTAGCATTCTCCCGTGCCAAACGTTTTAAAACGACATGGAAAGGCTTGTCATTATTATGCCGTCGATATATTCCTTTAGGATTGACTACGCGACGTACCTGGAATATATCAACTATTTCTGTTAATGGCTCACCCTGCGATAAAGTAGCGGTTATTTTTATTTTTTGCCTGACGCCGGTAGGCTACATATGGATTATTCCCGGTATAACTAGTTTTTGCGATCATCTGTTTCGCACGTGTATATAAAGGTATACTCATATGAAGTATATTCGTCCCCTCTTCTTTACGCACAGAATAATTACCATATTCAGTATCTTCGTGAATGCCTGGATCTACGGCATATTCGCGATTTCCTCGTTGAGTTCGGTTATAGTATTCTTGGTTGCTTTCTGCATAAACAATACCCGAGCCTTCACTAGCATCTTTTTCTGTTGTTGTAAGTATGGTTGCAGTAGTACGGCGCAAAGAAAGAAATCCATTCCATACATTCTTGCCTTCCAAATCAAAATGATAATAATCAAAATTATTAGCATCTGCACCAATAGGCGCCCAACCATTGTTGATTATTTCCGCTTTCACACTTTCCACTTTCGCATAACCTGGATTTATTTTTATAGGCAAATCCATCGTTCTGTTATATAAATAGGAAATATAATAAGGATTGGGCACCTCAATACCTGGTTCCGGTTCAGCATACTCGATATGCCAGTCTGCATCATTTGCAAAATTTTTAAATTTCAATGTAAGTTTATAGTGATGATTACGTTCGGCATCATAGTTTGTTGTAATGTTTTTTGCCAAGCATAAAACGGTATTTAATATCACCACTACCTACTTTTTCTTCATTAATAGAACGATAATAAGCGTCTACTTCAATATATGTACCATAAGGCACGTTATCTTTTTGGCCTATATTTTGAATAATCTTTGTCCGGCTGTTGCAGATGAGGAGGTAATCCGGGATGATCCAGTTCTCCATCTTTATCTGCATCCTGGCGCTTATCATATGGCTGGTCTCCCCTGCATATTCTCAAAGAAAAAACAAAGCATCAGCTGCCTCTTCGTGTCCATATTTAAAAGTTCCATTTTCTTCACACGGATAATAAGCTCTTCCCGTAGCTAAACGCACCGGATAAGATTCGTCAAATGCAGGTGGGGTAGTTCCTGTATAATACTTTATAATTTCTCCGTCTTTTTATTAAGGACGATTGTTCATCTTCACTTGGTGTGTTTGTTTTTCCCAAGTAGCAATTAACAGGAATATCTTTTATCTGAACCGATTTCAAGTAAATAAAAACTCCTTCTTTCAATCCACTGGCATCATAAGCAATGGTTACTTTGGAAGCTGCACGGCGAATCCATGCATGCAATTCCATATCTTTCTTGTTTATAGCTATCCGTGAAGCTTCCGTATTGCGGTTAGCACCCGCAGGTGTATTCTCTTTTATTGTGAAGTAGCCAAACATCTGATGGTTTTTAGTAGCTTTTGTCACTTTTCCATCAGTAGTTTCTTCTGTCGAGAACCAGTTTTCTGCTTCCCATGTCAGATTAATCGATTTCAGTTTATCGACTGTTTGTATATTATCTTTTTTCCGATTCAGCCAAGTTACCCATATTTGCTACCGCATACATGTAATAATAGCCGTAAGGAACTTGAGCTAACTTGAAGGTAGCCCGCTTGGTTTTGGTTTCCGCCGTTTTGTCTCCTTCCGCATCTGCGTCTGTACGGTCAATATCATCAACATCGAATTTATCTGTAGTTTCCGTTGAAGCAGCACCTTTCGGAAGAAGATAGTACGATTTCACCAGATTTCCTTCCTCATCATACAACAACACACAAAGATCATTGATGTCTTTGATTACATCTCCTGCCGTACGAGTGTTTACATCCAGAGCCGGCCGAAGAGGAAGAAACTCTACAGTAGCACTCACACTGACTTCTCCTTCCGGCATTCTTTCGCCTTCGTTGTTCAGCCAATCATCTGTACAGGCAGTCAAGACAAATATCAGCATACCTGTAAGACTATAAATAATGTTGCGTTTCATATTTTCCTGTATAAAGTTATTTAAGGAAATCTTTCCTTTCATTTTTTATAATCCGAAATCGGGTTCTAGTGTGATTCCGGTATAAGGACGCACATCTACTATGCAATCCATTGCATGTTCATTAATTGTGATATTTACCACCACATGTGTATTTCGCGGCAACTGTGGAAGATTTGGCAAGTAACTTTTCAATTCTGTTCCGTTGACACCCAAAGTCAGCAGATAAGGGTTTTTCCTTATTGTTGTCATCACTATGCTTCCCCCAACAGGTAAATCGGTTGCTCATTGGTTTTCGTATTTTCATCTCCCGGGAGCAGTTGCCCTTTAAACAACGATGACGCATCATATGTATAATACCCTTTCAAAGTAGGTAGAACATCAAAACTATTTATGTCCCAGAACTTTGTTCCCTCCGTCGTTTCTCTCTCTATATATGTAGCATTATGCGGTAAGTAATACTCCCTTTCCGCCATTTTATCAATAGTCAGTTTCGTGATCTCTATGGACCGGCTGCTTTCATTCGTCATATTGAAAGTAAATTTAACAGCTGCTCTCGTTATGGAAAGCTCACGTTCACAATCCTCGGCAGGCACATCTACCATATAAAGTCCACTCATCGGCAACGGCCCGTCGATTCGTTCCGTATTACTGCCTAGCCGAATGGTTAGGTTGGATATATAATCCGTAAAGAATAAGCTTCCGGGCTGAATTTTCTCAAAATCGCACTCTACCAATTTACGTTTCGGAAAAAATCCCGTTGTCTTTATTTCCGTAGCTTCATTTGCAAACAAATAAATTCGTTTCTTTTCGTTTCCGATAACCTTCATCGGCTCGCTATAACAATCAGTAGATGCAACCTCCAAATTGTAAATCCGGTTATGTTCCACTATATTATCATTGTTACGTACTACAATAATACGCAACGTTTTCATCTTCTCATTATCATTTACCGGAGACTCTGGATAGATGTCACTGGCCCGTGTACCCGATTGCGATATGTCAGACAGGGCAACGCTGATATTAAGATTCACTAACGGCACTCCCCTGTCAAACATTTCACTATCTGCATCATGAGCACACCCCCGAAAAAGGAGAGAAATAGCCCATGGTATAATGATATATGCGATTTTCTTCATTGTCCTATATCGTTGATTCTGACAGTCCAATCGTTTATCTTAATATAAGTTTTAATCCATTCAAGATTCGGGCTTAAGAAGAATATCATTGACCATTCACTTTCACGATCGAGAAACTCCTGCGAATCCATGCTTGCATACAGATCACTCCTAAGCATAAGCAAATAGTTAATAAGTGGAATATTGATAATTTCCACACCATCTGCTTTGCGACGCACCGTCAGCTTAGGTGAGTACCAGTCACGCACCATCAACCGTGAAGTAGATAGTTCGGCATAAGCTACCACCACTTCTCTTCCCTCATCAGTGAATCCTGCCGAAGCTTGCCCTTGCGCCCATGAAGTGTATGTCACCATACCATTCTCAAGCAAATTATTATCGTAACTGAACAGTATATTATCATCGGTAATTTCAAATTCAAATTTCTTATCATCTACCGGCTCACCATTCATTTGTTGCAACACAACACGAATATTATTGGTGTTCTTCATCATCTCAACGGTGCCTTCACTGTAAAGGTCGGCAGTTGCGAGAGTAAGTTCACCCCAATACAAACCATGCAAGTTCTTTCGTCTGGGATTTGTCAAGCATTCTGAATCCAGTTCCACTTGCAAATCGGTATATCCAGTTCCTTCTCCGGGTGTATACTTCATAAGGAAAGAGCTCTTATTACAAGCCAGACCACCATAAGCTACGAAATGATAATTTCCTTGTTTGAGGTCCAGCTTCAAATGCGATAATTCTCGTCCTGCAACTCCGTACCCGTCACTATGCGAGTATCCACATAATTGCCATTTTCATCATAGACCAGCAATGTCAGACAATCCACCTTCTTAGCAAATGCATTGGCATATTCCATATTGTAGTCGTAAATGAAGCGTAGTGACACGCCATGCGGACATGGAGCAAGATCTTCATAAATACGTTCACACGATGAAAAGGCAAAATTTATCAGTACGATGCCAAGCACCGTACTGATAAACCCTGAAATTATATTTCGTTTTTTATTATGCATCTTTGGTTTCTTAGAAATCGATATTATTGACACGAACTACCCAAGGCAATACATCTACCGAAACTGTCAGATAAATATCACCTCGCTCATCCGGAGTATCAGGGCCTGGGTTATCAGGGTCATTATCTGAAATACGTGGATGCCCAAGACGGGAAATGTTAGTTACAGCAAGTTTATAAACATTGTTGCGAACTACAGCGAACTCCATCGGAGCCATTTCACCTTCCACCCCATTGTCATTGTGGCGATTCCAATAATAATAGTAGCAATAATAGCCCCAACCACCGTCTTTGTCCTCGCTTGACTGATAGATGGTTATGCCGGCATCAGTAGCTGCTTGTCTGAAATCACCGAGATAAGAACCTTCAAGTGTTTTGTCGTTTCTGTCCCAAGTGTTCCATTTAGAATTAGCACTACTTTCATCTTGAGGGCTAGCATCCCCTTCCTCACCTGTACCACCGGTACCATATACAGCCACATAAAGCGGATGAGAACGACTCCATGTTTTGGTCTCTTTGTTGTATGCAACAGCTTTCACTGCTTTTCGCACATTTGGCCAACTTACATACAAATTGCCGCCAAACATATAAATAATCGGATCTTTATAAGAATCACGCTTCAAATCAGAAGCAGTGTAATTAATAACTTCTGCCAAGCGCTTGAGATCTTCGTCAGAGCTATTAGCAGCATCTTCAGTAGCTATCATTTTTCCTTTGAAAACAATACCGGTTGTTATACCGTTTACCTGTCTGTCAACCGGTCCCGGAATTGTATTCTCCGTTACATATCGCCATATACGATAATCACCATATTTGTTACCAGTCTTCCAGCTATTATCTGTATCTGCTTCACCACCAAGAATGTTAGATAATAAATGTGTGTTCCATTGATCTTGCTTTGTATTGTCTATTGAGCCGTCAGCTTGAAAGAGAGGGTAATTAAAATACTCACTTAATCTTGCTGTCTCAATGCCTTGATTCTTCTCGGTTGCCCACACATCCACGACATAATTACCAACAAGATGAGTTTCCCCACCTCCCGCAACGGTAAACCAGGGGCTTTTCCGGGCTGCAAAGACTAGCTTGTGCCGGAAGTCCATTATCAGATACCCGACGCAAATAATAAAAACTATTATTCATATTCACCAAAGCCATTTTACCTAATTGAACGTTTACAATGTAAGCACCAGTGTTCCGTCCGGTGCAATATCTTGTACAACCGGATAGGTATTGCCTTCCTGAGGACGTATATTTTCAGGCAAACTACGACTACCATCTCTAAAATCGAAACGTGCCATTGCGCGTTCTACTTTCACTGCACCACCTACACTGTTGTCTACTTGTGACAAACTTCCCGCATTGTTTATTCCGGAAAGATTAAACGGAGTAGCTTCATTATATAACAACCAGTCATTCATCGTATTAGGAAGCAAGCGTTTGGCTATGGAATAGTTGGACATCAGGAAGCTGCCACCTTCATTCTTGCTCCATATCTTTCCTAATTCCTTATCGTCACCCTTGCAAATTGCATTATACCATGTCGTATTCTTATATTCAGTTTTACTGATAAGTTCTACCAATTCATCTGTCGGATTACAAAATATAAATACATTCACTTCCTTTTTATCAGTTGGTGTTTCTGTATCATTATAGAACTGAGACAACTGTGTTTTTAGTTATTTCGGAAGTTCCGATATAAGCCTGTTTATTTTTGCGGATTGTTTCATCTTGTCCGACATGTCACCAAAAGCAATGAATGCATTATCCGTGCTGCGGGCAAGTACCACGTACATTCTTTTCACATTGTTCTCATAATCTTTACCGATTTCGACACCAACATTGCTGCCACCACCTTCAACCGTATTACTACGCGAACCGGGTACAGACGGCATAGTTACCTTACTGTCATGTCATGTATGCCTTATCTCCCTCATAAACAGTAGGGTCAAATTCTGTTTCACCTAGTTTATCCTCAGCACAACCTGCTGTGAGAACTACGGCAAAAAGGCATAAAAAAATACTTGCTAATTCTTTTTCATAATCTGCAACTTTGAATGAATTAATAATTTCTATGTTTTTATATTTAGATCCTGTTAATGTTTTATCTCTTCTATTTGCTTTAACATCTCCTCCGCATCAGCCAGCCCCCTCATGTGCAGCTTCAGTAAACATTTTTCTCTGCCATATCAAACTCCTTCTTCAAGGCAGCATATGTTCCCCGACCATAAACAGCCTGAGGTGAGTTTCCAGCTTTCTTCAGATAATATTCCGCATTCTTCATATCCCCCTGTCCATTGCGGCATTTGCAGCATTCAGATTAGCCACTTCATCATCAGGGAACATACGTACAGCGACTTCGAATGTTTCATTATATTCTTCACTCCCCAGTTTCATATCCTGTGCGGCAAGATACATCTCGTTCAAACTTAACTTCTGTGGCTGTGTCTTAATCAGACGCTTGATTTCGTTGATATCAGTATAGGTACGCACTTCATATTTGACTGCATAGTCTGAATGACGAAGCCCCGGATAAACCTCTTTCAGTAAGAATGCATAATCTTTGGGAAAGGCAGTCTTGATGCTACGTTCTTTTGCATCTGGTTCCAGGTTACTGCGGATTAATGCCAGAATACCTGCTTTGTTTTCGAGATACGAGTTTTCCACATAACGTTCGAGTCCTGCCCAATCTTCCGGCTCGTAATCGGTAATGAATAGTGAATCGGCAAAATCGTACTGTTTGCGTACATACTCTTTCAGTGTTTTCGTTCGTCCCATCGCCAGACGTTCATTATTCGAATAGGGACTTTCAGGCGAAGCATATCCTTTAATGCTGACAGAGATAATCCGTGTATCCACATCATTCTTCACCGCATCAATAGTATTAAGTATCTTTTGCAATTCAGTCGGATTACGACGATAATCCTCATGAATTTCTGTCCGATTCACAGGAAAGTCAATATAAGCCGAACCTTCCAAGTACATTAATTTTCGGTTCTGCTTTCGGACGAATGTATACATAGGCAGGCACAAATTCTTTCGGCTCCAACTGAAGTACCAACAGAGGCTCGTTGCCATCAACAAGTGCCTCGCCGCAACAACCGCATGTTTCATTGCCCGTACTGAGCATGGCACGTTTCATCCAATCGGCATAAGGTACGACTGTACGATATTTGACCACAGATACTTTGTTTTTTTTTGATAAAGCATCACCACATCATCCGTACACAAGCCATTGCGTAGATGATGATAATAGCGGTTGCGACCAGCTATCATCACCGAAGGTAAGTTCAATTCATTACCTTCTCCTGACAATCTAGGCGTAAGAATCACTTCACGGTTACTTTTTACACTCAATGCCGAAACATCAATATCCATTGATACGAACAATTTATCTTCCGAACGAGACACGGCAAGGTCAGATACTGTCACATTACCGCCCATTATTGTTTGAGCCTTTGCTCCCATCATCAAGAGTAGGAATAGCAAACTACTACAAAATATTTTTGTTATTCTATTCATATCCGTAATTTGTGTGATTTAAAAAGTATATATAAGATTGACTGCCGCTTTTGTAGGTCCAACATAATTATGCGATTTTCCATCGGCTATTTTTGTACCACATTGGGTACAGGGATAACTGTCGTAGCGAGTATAAATCCAGCCCAGACCTAACTCCGCTTCCAAATTCCAACGTTTGTTCAATATCCACGCATAACCATAAGCAATACCACCACCGGCAAACCAACCTTGATAACGACGATCAGAAAGCACAGATAAATCTGTTCCAAGAAATGAAATATGATTGTTCAGATTACCAATGTTATACTGCCCACCCAAAGCATGAACACCAACAAAATGACCAGCGAAACGATCACAAAACCAATAACGCCCTTCTGGTTGTAGAAGCCAATGTTTCCACTTACGCTCATGTGAAAAAGTCCAGCCATTATAGTTGGCAGAAAGATCAAATGTCCATTTCGGAGCAAGGCCAACTTCTATTCCTGCATTAACAGTTGCAGTAACATCATACAATAAATTGCTTTTGATTGCTACTTTCTGACAATGTACTTCTGTGCAGAGAAGCACAAAAATCATAATTGCATACAGTTTCAATTTGTTTTTTTTCATATATATAAGTATTATATATTACTAAATTCACACATACACGCATACAATTCGAATCCTATTTATCCTATATATCGGAAATAGAAATATTTTAGACATACGTTATATATCAAATCAATGTTACATACATCTTTTCAACACCCCTATATATATGAGTAGAAATAAATGACATTTCAAATATATCTCTTCCTAAGAGAAGTTTCCAATCTGTAATATAATTGTAATTAATTGAATTTCAACGAATAATGAATTAACTAGAAATATGTATAGATTACAAAGTTTTGCAAAACTCCTAGTTTTTAATAGTTTAGCTAAAAAAAAGTTTATATTTTTACATTGTCATTTACAATATTTTATATAATTTTGCAACAGATTGGATACATCTCTTAGGAAGAAAGGTACTTAAATTGTATATATACTAGAACTAAATATCCGCATATATTCAATTTTGCATATTGCCGATATACCTAATAATGAATATTTCAGTTTCTCATTAGGAGATAAACTCTTTGTCTTAAAAGTCAGCACTAAAGAGAAGAACACGGGATATAGCTTTGTTCTTATCATTATAAAAGAATACATTATGAAGTTCCCTCCAAAAAATATTCCTATAGTATTTGGATAAATCGAACCTTTTCCATATCTTTGCACCGTCAAAAAAATAAGAGCAATATAGGTTAAACATTTAACATATATACAATCTATTTCTTTGATTATAATGTGATAATAATTGTATTGTTAATCAGAGTTTTACGAATAAAAATTTTCAAAGCTCAATTTTCAGCAACATCACATTCAAGAGCGGAATGTAGCGCAGTTGGTAGCGCACTACGTTCGGGACGTAGGGGTCGGGCGTTCGAGTCGCCTCATTCCGACAAGATAAGGGTTAGCTTACTGAGATTCAGAAAGTTAATCCTTATTTTTTAAAACAGCCGGGACGAAATCGGGACGGCGGGTATGAAGTACTGATCATCCATCGGATAATTCAATAATCAATTTCTTTTTCGTTCGATTCCTCCCTATTTTCAATTTAATTTATTTGCACGCCAATAGATTCATTTATATCTTTGTTACCAATATTTCATTTAATCCCATTAATTCATCAACCTATTACATCATGAAAAACAGATTCCACCTTTTAGCCACAGCGGTAGTTTCCTTGTTATGTGTTAGTTGTGCAGAAACTCAGGTTTCTCAGTCCGGAAGTGAAAAAGCAGTCAATCCCCCTATTATGGGTTGGAGCTCATGGAACGCTTTCCGGGTAGATATCAGTGAAGATATTATTAAGAATCAGGCCGACCTGATGGTTAAAAAAGGTCTGAAAGACGCAGGATATCATTATATTAATATTGATGATGGTTTCTTCGGCGAACGGGACGGCAATGGAAAGATGCAGACCAACAAAAACCGTTTCCCGAATGGCATGAAACCGGTTGCCGACCATATACATAGTCTTGGAATGAAAGCCGGTATTTATACAGATGCCGGCAACAACACTTGCGGTTCTATCTGGGACAACGATCATGCAGGAGTAGGTGCCGGTATTTACGGACATGAGCAACAAGACGCCCAACTCTATTTCGGCGACTGGGGATTCGACTTTATCAAGATAGACTATTGCGGCGGAGATGTACTGGGCCTGAATGAACAGGAACGCTATACTTCCATCCGGAACAGCATCGACAAAGTAAACAAGGACGTCTCTGTCAATATCTGCCGTTGGGCTTTTCCCGGCACATGGGCAAAGGATGTAGCTACTTCATGGCGTATCAGCGGTGACATCAATGCACATTGGGGGTCATTGAGATATGTGGTCGGCAAAAACCTATACCTGTCTGCCTACGCCAAAGACGGGCACTACAATGATATGGATATGATGGTCATCGGTTTCCGCGACAACAGCAAAGTAGGAGGAAAAGGACTTACCCCGACAGAAGAAGAAGCTCACTTCGGCTTATGGTGTATCATGAGCTCGCCTCTGCTGATCGGATGTAATCTGGAAAGTTTGCCGGAATCTTCTCTTGAACTGCTGACAAACAAAGAATTAATCGCTCTGAACCAAGACCCGTTGGGCTTTTGCAGGCATACGTAGCACAACATGAGAACGAAGGCTATGTACTGGTAAAAGACATCGAACAAAAACGTGGTAATGTACGTGCCGTTGCTCTTTACAATCCATCGGATACTGTTTGCAGCTTCTCCGTACCTTTCTCGGCACTGGAGTTTGGCGGGAACGTAAAAGTACGTGACTTGGCAAAACGCAGTGATTTAGGAAATTTCTCTGATGTCTTTGAGCAAACGCTTCCTGCACACAGCGCTATGTTCCTCCGCATGGAAGGCGAAACACGTCTGGAACCGACATTATATGAAGCAGAATGGGCATACCTGCCAATGTTCAATGATCTCGGCAAAAATCCGAAAGGCATCATATATGCCGCCGATCAGGAAGCTTCCGGAAAAATGAAAGTAGGTTTCTTGGGCGGACAACCGGAGAATTACGCAGAATGGTCGGAAGTATACAGTGCAGACGGCGGACGTTACCAAATGACGGTTCATTATTCATTCGGCAAAGGAAGACAACTGGAGATAGATGTCAACGGCATCGTAACCAAAATCGATTCACTGGGAGAAGATGACAAGCACAATCAAGTCACAATCCCCGTTGATCTGAAAGCCGGTTACAATCATATCCGTATGGGCAACAGCTACAACTGGGCACCGGACATCGACTGCTTTACGCTTACCAAAGGAATGTAACAGACTGAAAAACAGCTAAACGTGACAATAAAAAAGGAGGAGCTAAGATCACTCTCCACTCCTCCTGTCACGACAAACAACTAAAATTATTCACTATTTGATGCCATCCAATGCCCTTTTTTAGCAGTAGCATTAGTGGAGTCTATAGCCAGAATTTTGCTCCAATACTCCTTCGATTTTTCTTTATTCGCCATTGCTTCCGCTTTCAGTGCCGGATTTTCAATAGCCAACAAGTAGTAATATCCAAGATAACTGTAGCACTCAATCAAAGCTGAATTATAATGAGGATCACTCTTGCTTTCCAGCAGGGTGGCTACCTCCTCATAGAAAGGCTTCGCCAGTCCAAGAGTCGTTTCAGGGTCAAGTGCGGAATTGGCACGTGCCCTCCAAAAATTACCCAGGTAGCTGTCCGGTGCTGCTTCTGCGATGGAATGGAAAACAGAATCAGCAGCCATCAAAGCCTGCTTGCGCTCTTCAGCATTGATTGTCAGCGAATCAGTCTGCGTACCTGCACCATAATAAAGTCTGCCAAACTGGAATTGTAAATCCGGAGTCTGATGTTCTTTATCAAGGGATGTATAATATTTCTGGTAAGCACTGATTGCTTTTTTATAATCATTCTTCTGTTCATAAGCAGAAGAGATATTTTTGTATAAGTCCGTCTTTGTCGGATCTAATTGTATGGCTTTCTCATATTGTCCTACAGCTTCATCATATTTCTTCAGAGCTTCGAGCAAATGCCCGTAATACATATAGTCAAGATATGAATAATCAGCCTTGTCCGATTCGGTAAAAAAAGCATCCGCCGCTTTTATTGCTTCATCAAAGCGCTTCAGGTCTGTATAATTATACATTGCCAGACGATTGAACGCCGCGTGACGCGCATTCTTTTTCAATCCCATATTCGCCACTTCAAGTGACTTCTCGAAGTCATGGTTCAGGAAGAGGGCAAATGCATATTTCACTAAATCCTCTTCTGTCGCTGTCGGTCCCATCGCAAAACGCGAATAAGCTTCGGCGGCTTTACTAAAATCATTCTTCAAATAATAGATTTCGGCAAGTTTCTTATCTACGGCTGTGTTGGACGGTTCCTGGGCTTTCAGTTGTTCCAGTTTTTCAATGGCCAGAGCAGCATTGGCTGATTTATAAATATCCGCATATCTCAGATATGCTTCTGTGCAACTCGGATCGAAATAGATAGCTTCTTCATATTTCTGAGATGCCAGACCGGCGTTTTTCTGCTCAAAGGCGATGTCTCCCTCCAGTACGGAGGCAAGAGCCGATTTGCCATTCACTTTTTTGGCAAGAGCAGCATACTCCTGTGCTTCCGGAAGTTTTCCGGCTTTCAGATATACCTCGCCGATAGCCACCAGAAGTTCCACATTCTTTTTATTCTTTCCTTTTATCAACTGTTCAGCTTCCTCATTGGCCTGAGCCGGATTCGTCTGAATGGTTTCTTTCAATTTTGCAACTCCTGCCTGCCATTCGGCATCAGATGATTGCGCATAGAGCGACCCAACTGCTATAAACGCTCCAGCTAAAAACATTTGTACTCTTTTCATGATAGTCTCTAATTTTAGTTATTATTCGTCTTTCACATGGACAATACGCACTGGCTGAGTAGCCGGAACAAGTCCAGATTTTAATATAATCCGCTGCCCTTTGTCGGATGTCATAAAAGAAGCGAATCCCCAAGGCAGCGCACTGCGAGGATCATTCAGTAATGCGTAAATGGGTCGTGCCAATGGATAGTTACCATAATACAGGTAAGCCTGATAAGGCTTATAACTGTTAGCAGGAGTAGCTACATCCTCCGCACTCACTGCCATTACTCTGATTTCCTCGGTGAAAGAAAGGTTGGTGGTGTCGCTGCGGTTGCCCAGCCAGTTCACACCAATGACTCCCATTGCTCCGGGGTTCTCTGCTACATACTTTATCACCTGCTGATTGGTCTTCAAGGCACTGACATTGTCAGTAGCCAGTGGTTTTCCACCACAGATAGAATCCATTGTATAGCGTACAGTGCTGGAGTTTTTATTATCGAACACCACCTGAATACTCTTCAGGCGGGAGTTCGGATTTATATCCTTCCAGTCTTTCGCCTCACCAGTGAGGATGCGGCTGAAATCCCGTACGGTCAACAAAGAATCCGGATTGTCCCGGTTGACGATTAATGCCAGACCATCTGTAGCCAGCTTAATCTCGCGGGGAAAGAACTTGCGGCTGTGAAAGGAATTCATTTCTTCCTCAGTCAATGTCCGGGTTGCAATAGCCAACCGGACACTGTCTTTCAGAAGTAAATTAATAGCCTCGACTTCCGTCGTGTAGCGAGGAACAATTCCGGCCAAAGGATACAGACTTTCAAACACATCTATCTCTTCCTGTATAATAGGCTCAAAACTTTCATCCGCCGCAATAGATATCACCCCAGACGAATACGTATCCGTCGGTCCATCCGATTTGGAACGGCAAGCACTCAACACCGCCAACAAAACGATTCCTACCAGCCAAAATTGTCTTTTCATCATCTTATTGTAATCTGAACATTACCGGAACGGTGAATTTCACACGTACCGCTTTACCATTTTGTTTACCAGGAATCCATTTCGGCATACTTTGTACCACACGCACGGCTTCTTTATCCAAGTAAGGGTCTACACCACGAGCTACGTGCACATCGGTGATAGTACCGTCACGCTCTACCACAAACTGGATAATAACGCGACCTTGTGTTCCATTCTCCTGCGCAATTGTCGGATACTTGATATTTTTTCCAAGGTATGACATCAGTTCCTGCTGTCCACCAGGGAAGGTCGGCATCTGCTCTACCATATCAAATACTTTTTCCGGTTCTGCAGCCTGTGTCACCACTTGCTTCAGGTCAGCAATATCGGCTCCGTTGGCTTCGTCATTACCTTTTACGTCGGCAATGGAGATTGCCACTTTGGTAGAAGTCAATTCTTCCTGACTCTTGATCTCATCGTCTTCGTGCACCTCTTCATCTTTCTTGATAACAGGGGGCAGTAAACTTAATAGAACTCTTCAATGCAGGAGGGGGAGGTGCAACCGGTTCTACCCGTTTCATCTCTTCCTGTTTGATTTCCGGTTCTGCCAATTTCGACAAAGTTGTTACCTCTGTCATTACTTCCTTTTGCTCCGGGGTTGCCAACTTAAGCAGCGTAGGGATAGTAAATCCAACGATTGCTATCGCCACCACAATCAGCATTGCAATAGTATGCCGTCTGGGTGAATTGGCACGCATTCTATATGCGCCGTACGCTTGATTCTTGCCTTCAAAAATCAGCTGACACCATTCCGAAGAAGCTAAATCTAATTTTGCCATTTTACTTTCTTTTTTTTAGGTGTTACATCATTTATCGGCCAAGTTCTGTGACAGTTCTCCCTTAGCATCATAATTCTTAATCAGGAACTCATCAGCTTCGGCAATATCCGTTATCACATATTTACCTATATTACATATCTGCATCTCGTCCAATGCATCAATCAGATTCATATAAGAAGCATCATCCGTCGCCTTGATAATGACGGTCGGCGTATTTTTTCCGCTTTTTATTTCGGAAACCTTCTTTTTGTATTCGTCATCTGTTATCTTCAGATCGAGCTTCTGTTGTTTCAAAGCTCTTACCTGATTGACAGCTGCAGCATTTTTCTGAAGAAGTACGGCACGTAACCCGTTTGCCCCGTAACTAGTCTCTTTCAATGAGGTGTAATCCTTGTAGTTAGGCTCTCCCTCATAGTAATAGAGCTTGTTATCGGCTCCCAGCAATAATGTAATTGCCTGAGAGGCTTTCACCATACTCTTTTGTTGTTCAGTTATATCCTTGTCATTGCTCGGCATGCTTATTTCCATCGTCTGAGGCTTGCTCAGCGTGGTACAAAGCATAAAGAAAGTAATCAGCAACATGTTCATATCCACCATCGGGGTAAAGTCTACCCGGACAGTCATTTTCTTCTGCTTGCCTTTTCCTCTTTTTCCGCTGCTCTCTTGTACTTCAGCACTCATTGTCTTTCCTCCCTTTTAATTTTCAGATTCTGCTTTGAGAGAAGTAATCAGATTATACCGATTTTCCCGCAAATCCTGAAGTGAGTTCATTACGTTCTTTATCACTGAGTATGGAGTTGAAGCGTCCGCTTTAATAGCAATTCGCAGATCAGCATTGGCGGCACGTGCATTACGCACCCACGACTTGAACTGATTATCGGTACTATCACAAGGAATTCCTTCATTCTTCAGAATTTTGTCCCGTTGATCTTCCGGGAGGTCAAGGAATTTCTGCATACTTCCACTGATAGGCACTCCAAACGTAGAAGCCACTGTGAACCTCTTTGCCTGTTCCGGAGTGAACTTGATGCCATACTCTTCACCCATACTCTCCAAGACAGCCTGCATATCCTGCTGCTTGTCGAGACTCATAAATATTTTTCCTTCCTGGTCAACCAGAATCTGGAGTACATCTGTCTCCGGAATCTTGATTTCCGATACGGAGGCTGGAGTGGTAACCTGCACCGGCTCCTTCTTCACAAATGTTGATGTCAACATAAAGAAAGTCAGAAGCAATACAGTTACGTCACTCATAGCGGTCATATCTATGAACGTATCTTTCTTTTTAATTTTCGCTCTACCCATGATTAATAGATTTTAAAGGGTTCGCCAAATTAATGAGTAGCTGCAAAAGTCTGCACGATAGAGAATCCGACTTCGTCGAGTCCGTAAGTCAATTTGTCAATTTTGTTAGTGAAGTAGTTGTAAGAAATAACAGCCAGCGCACCTGTCAAGATACCGAAAGCCGTATTGATCAAGGCTTCAGAGATACCTTGTGACAAAGCCATAGAGTCGGCACCACCACCGGCGGACAATGCGGCAAATGAACGGATCATACCGATTACAGTACCGAGCAATCCCATCAATGTACCCAAAGTAGTAATTGTAGCGATAATCGGAAGATTCTGCTGCATCATAGGCATTTCCAGAGCAGTTGCTTCTTCCAGTTCTTTCTGGATAGCCAGCAGCTTTTGTTCTTTAGGCAAAGCAGTGTTCTTTTCCATTTCTTCATACTTGCGCAAAGTAGCAGTAACTACATTGGCAACAGAACCGCGTTGTTTGTCACAAATCTCTTGTGCTTTCTTAAGGTCACCGGCAGCCAGAGCTTCTTTGATGTTAGCTACAAATTTAGCCAACGAGCCTTTACCGAAAGCAGAACGAAGAGCAAAAAAGCGTTCAATACTCAAAGCGAGTACAGTTAACAACAGTGTCTGAATAACAGGCACAATCACACCACCCTTTGTAAATGGTACCCAACATGTTCAATGGATGGTTGTTAGGGTCATTGTTCATAAAGTTAGACGGATTTCCCAACAGGAACTGAAAAACACACTGCTACAATGAAACAGCAGATGATTACGATACCGGCATTCTTTATACCTACAATCTGAGACTTTTTAGTAGTTTCCATAATAAGTTTTTTTGTTAAGATATTAATTTTAGTTATTTAGAAAATTTTCAAATGATTAGATACACTGCGCTATAGACCCTGTGACTTTTCAAGAATGAAAGTCACACAGCTTCATACAGGGTACGAAAAAGTAAATAAGATGGGATAAGTAATTAAATAAGGATACGTCTTAGAGCGAACACGTAGTAGTCGCTACAGATAATGGAGTAATGTGGATCCTTATCCGAATAATAGGATTTACTTTGATCTAATACAAGTGAGTTTTCTCTTAACAAGAAGAACTTATACATAACGTCTTTAAAGAAATCATTGGATTCAATGATTCTACGCAGACGATAATTATTAGAAGATGTTTCTGTTACGAGTTTAAGGCCTAATTCTACGTCAGAAACAGACAAAGACTGGGATGATCTGTCATACCCCAGCGAACGAGTCTTAAATGAAGAATTAGAATTCGTATCGGAAGTTGATTCAGACAACTGACAAGAGCATTCGTTCTGAGAAATACATGAAGTGATATTCATAGCATTTCCACCTATGCTATATGATAGCATCAGCAGAACAATCGCTAATATGAATCTCACAGAACCTTTCATGATATTTATTTTAGTTGTTTATATCGAATTCTCGTATTTCGGCGACAAATGTAGCAATTAAATATATCCGTTTGTCGTTATTCACATCATTTAAGCATAAAAGTTTAACTCTATTATTGAAACAACGTACAAAGTGTTTTGTTCTCGCAGTTTGTGATTTTATGTGTTAAAAGTAGTTAGGCATACATACGTTTTAAAGAAGTCCGCCAAGTTTAATAATG